>Ga0208328_1000083_pt1 | contig 55205 bp, 49 predicted proteins | sample DeeseametaMP2633_FD_184170 | JGI IMG/M metagenome (GOLD analysis project Ga0208328, IMG submission 184170) | Marine microbial communities from the Deep Atlantic Ocean - MP2633 (SPAdes) | ecosystem: Environmental > Aquatic > Marine > Unclassified | place: Northeast of Antigua and Barbuda, North...
GGCGGGTCGAAGCGGTGGGCGGTCAGCACCGCGTGGCGCAGCTGCTGCGCCTGCCGCTCGGGCAGCCGCGCGCGCAGCTTCGAGAGCGCGCTCTGCGCCCCTTCGGCGAGCGCCGGATCCCCCAGCGCCGCCACCTCGCTCAGCCCCAGCACCAATGCCTCGATCTCGTCGTCGGTGAACGACAGCGGCGGCATGTGCGGGTCCTCGATCAGCGTGTAGCCGTAGCCCGCGGCCCCGTCGATCACCGCGCCGAGGCCGCGCAGCGCCTCGATGTCGCGGTAGAGCGTGCGCTCCGAGACGCCGGTTTCCTGCGCCAGCGCGGCGGCGGTGGCGGGCGAGGGCAGGCGGCGCAGCGTCTGCATGAGCTGGAAGAGGCGGACGGTCCGGGACATGGCCCGATCATGCTGCCACGTCCTGACGGAAACTGACAGGAGCCTCGCGCAGGATCGGGGATAAACCCTGTCAGGAGACCGACCCATGCTGATCCTACGAAGCTTTCGCCCCGGCGGCGGCGAACCCAGTTACAGCCCGTTCTGCGTCAAGGCCATGTGCCTGCTGGAGATGTCCGGCATGGACTGGCAACCGCGCTGGGAGACCATGCCCAACGGTCCCTACCGCCACCTGCCCGCGCTCGAGACGCCCGACGGCGTGATCGGCGACAGCAATCTCATCCTGAGCTGGCTCGAGGCGCAGGGCGCGCCGATGTTCCCCGGCTTCGACGCCACCGCCCGTGCCATGGCCCACATGACCATCCGCACCGTCGAGGAAAGCCTGCGCCACGCGCTGACCACGCAGCGCTGGATCGACGACGCCGGCTGGCACCACACCAAGCCCACCCTCTTCGGCGGCATGCGCGCGCCGGTGCGCGCGGTGCTGCCCGAGCTGTTCCGCGGCAAGGTCCGCAAGGGGCTGCACTGGCAGGGCTTCACCCGCCTCAGCGAAAGCGACCGCATGGCCTGGGTCGGCGCCGATCTCGACGCGCTCGAGGGCGTGCTCGGCGACGGCGACTGGCTGTTCGGCGACCGGCCCTCGGCCGCCGACTGCGCGGCGGTGCCCTTCCTCAGCATGATGAACGCGCACCCCGTGGACACGCCCCTGCGCCGCGCGCTGCGGTCGCGGGGGCGGCTGATGGACTACGTGGCGCGGGGGCGGTCGCAGCTCTACCCGGAGGTCAGCTCTTTGTTGTCCGCCGCCGCGTGACCTTGCGCTTGACCTTGGCGTCCTTGTGCCGGGCCTTCGCCTCCTTGCGGCGCGGGGGGCCGCCGGGCTTGCCCCGCCCGCCGCCGCCGGGACGGCGCGACGGCCTCCCGGCGCCACGGCCCCGCGGCATCTCGGCATCCTCGAGCTCGAGCAGCTCGAGCCCGATGCCGCCGGTGACCGGCGCCGCATCCACGAGCTTCACCAGCACCCGCTGGCCAAGCGCGATGATGACGCCGGTGTCGGCGCCCATCAGCGTGCCCGCCTCGCGGTCGAAGTGGAAATACTCGCGCCCGAGGTTGCGCATCGGGATGAGCCCGTCGGCGCCGGTCTCGTCGAGCTTCACGAAGACCCCGAACTTGGCGATGCCGCTGATGCGCCCGCCGAACTCGGCCCCGATGCGGTCGCTGAGATAGGCGGCGAGATAGCGGTCGTTGGTGTCGCGCTCGGCCATCATCGACCGCCGCTCGGTGTCCGAGATGTGCTGCGCGGTCTGCTCCAGCCGCTCGATCTCCTGCTCGGTGAGCCCGTCGTCGCCCCAGCCATGGGCCGAGATCAGCCCGCGGTGCACGATCAGGTCGGAGTAGCGCCGGATCGGCGAGGTGAAGTGGGCGTAGTTCTGCAGCGCAAGGCCGAAGTGGCCGAAGTTCGTGGGCGAGTAATAGGCCTGCGTCATGCTGCGCAGGGTGGCGAGGTTGATGAGCTCGGCCTCTTCCTTGCCGGCCGCGTCATGCAGCAGCTTGTTGAGATGCGCGGTCTTCAGCACCTGCCCCTTGGCCAGCGTCAGCCCCGAGGCCTCGGCGGTCTCGCGCAGGCTTTCGAGCTTGTCGGCGGGCGGCTCCTCGTGCACCCGGAACAGCAGCGGCGTGCGCTTGGCGATCAGCGTCTCGGCGGCGGCGACGTTGGCGAGGATCATGAACTCCTCGATCAGCCGGTGCGCGTCGAGCCGTTCGACGAAGTTGACCGAGGTCACCTTGCCCTCGTCGCTCAGCACCACCTTGCGCTCGGGCAGGTCGAGATCCAGCGGCTGCCGCCGCGCCCGCGCCGCCTTGAGCGCGGCATAGGCGGCATAGAGCGGCGCGATCACCGGCTCGAGCAGCGGCCCTGTCTTGTCGTTGGGTGCGCCGTCCTGCGCCGCCTGCACCTCCTGGTAGGTCAGCGAGGCGGGCGAGCGCATCAGCCCGCGCACGAACTTGTGGGATGTCTTGTTGCCCTCGGCGTCGATCACCATGCGCACGGCGATGCAGGCCCGCGGCACGCCCTCGTGCAGCGAGCAGAGATCGCCCGAAAGCCGGTCCGGCAGCATCGGCACCACCCGGTCGGGGAAGTAGCTCGAGTTGCCGCGCTTCTTGGCCTCGCGGTCGAGCTTCGAGCCCGGCCGCACGTAATGCGCCACGTCGGCGATAGCGACCCAGAGCACGTGGCCGCCGGCGTTCTTCGGGTCCTCGTCGGGCTCGGCGAAGACCGCGTCGTCGTGGTCGCGCGCGTCCGACGGGTCGATGGTGACGAGCGGCACCTCGCGCAGGTCGGTGCGGCCCTTGAGCCCGGCGGGCTTCATCTGGTCCGCCTCGTCGACCACCTCGGGCGGGAAGTCGTCGGGGATCCCATGCTGGTGGATGGCGATGAGCGACACCGCCTTTGGCTCGGACGGATCGCCGAGCCGCATGACGATGCGCGCCTTGGGCAGCCCCATGCGGGTGGCGCGGGGGCCGGCCTGCTCGGCCTCGACTAGCTCGCCGTCCTTGGCACCATGGGTGGCGTCGGGGCCGACGATCCACTCCTTGTCCGCGCCCTTGTCGATGGGCAGGATGCGGCCGCCCTCGGCGCTCTTGCGGAAGATGCCCACCACCTTGCGGGGGCTCATGCCGATGCGCCGGATCAGCCGCGCCTCGTAATTGTGGTCGGCCTCGTGCACCACCTGCAGCCGCGCGAGGATGCGGTCACCCTCGCCGAGCGCCGGGTCCGAGGCGCGCGGCACCACCAGCACGATGGGTTCGACGCCCTCGCCATGCCACTCGAGCGGCAGCGCGAAGAGATCGCCATTCTCGTCCGGCGCGCGGACCTGCAGCACCGACACCGGCGGCAGCCGGTCGGGGTCGCGATAGGTCTTCTTGCGCTTCTCGAGATGGCCCTCGGCCTCGAGTTCCTTGAGGATGCGCTTCAGGTCGATGCGCGCAGCCCCCTTGATGCCAAAGGCCTTGGCAATGTCACGTTTGGCGGAAAGGGTCGGGTTCGCGGCGATCCAGTCTAGGATCTCCGCCTTGCTCGGCAGGGTGCTCATGCCCCTGAGCTAGCATGCCGAAAGGCAGGCGTCATGACGATTCTCGCACCGCCTCCCCCAGGCGCCGCGCCCCTGCTTCCTCTGGCTCCAAATATCCCGGGGGTCCGGGGGCAGAGCCCCCGGCCGGTCGGACGCAAAGCGTCCGAAGCACCTGTCAAGCAGCCGGACTCGAAGCGTCCGATACACCTGTCAGGCAGACGGACGCACACCCTCCGAGTGACCCGCCCCAACCGCGGCCCGCCCACAGCCGCAAACCCGGAAGGGGCGGGTCCGCGTCAGTCCGCGAAATAGTCGCGCAGGATGCGGGTGTAGATCGCCTTGAGCTGCCCGATCTGCGCGACCGGCACGTTCTCGTCGACCTGGTGCATGGTCTTGCCGACCAGCCCGAACTCGACCACCGGGCAGTGATCCTTGACGAAGCGCGCGTCCGAGGTGCCGCCGGTGGTCGACAGCTCCGGCCGGCGTCCGGTCTCGGCCTCGACCGCACCCGCGATCAGGTCCGACAGCGGGCCCGGCGGCGTCAGAAAGCTCTCGCCCGAGATCTTGATCCGAACCTCGGTGGTGCAGCCGAACTCGGCGTCGATCTTCGCCGCCTCCGCCCGCAGCCACTCGGAGAGCGAGGCGCCGGTATGGGCGTCGTTGAAGCGGATGTTCACCGCGGCGCGGGTCTGCGCCGGGATCACGTTGGTGGCCGGGTTGCCGGTGTCGATGGTGACCACCGCCAGCGTCGTGGCATCGAAATGCTCGGTGCCGCGGTCGAGCTCGTGCGAGGCCAGCCGGTCCATCAGCCGCGCCACCGCCGGCATCGGGTTCAGCGCCCGGTGCGGGTAGGCCGCGTGGCCCTGCCGCCCGGTCACCGTGAACCACGCGGTCATCGAGCCGCGGCGGCCGATCTTCATCATCTCGCCCATCTCCGAGGGGCAGGTGGGTTCCCCCACGAGGCAGACCGACATGCGCTCGCCCTCGGCCGCCATCCAGTCGAGCAGCGCCACGGTGCCATGCTCGGCGTCGCCCTCCTCGTCGCCGGTGATCGCCAGCACCACGGCGCCCTCGGGCGGGGTGTCGCGGACGAAATCGACCGCCGCCGCGGCAAAGGCCGCCACGCCCGACTTCATGTCCGTGGCGCCGCGGCCGAACATGATGCCGTCGCGGATCTCGGCGCCGAAGGGATCGGCGCTCCAGGCGTCGACGTCGCCCACCGGCACCACGTCGGTGTGGCCGTTGAAGCCGAAAGTGCGGGCGTGGCCCTTGTCGCCCCAGCGGGCGTAGAGGTTCGAGATGCCGCCCCGGTCGACGCGGGTGCAGGCAAAGCCCGCCCCTTCGAGCAGCGATTGCAGCACGCCGAGGGCGCCGCCGTCGTCGGGCGTCACCGAGGGGCAGCGGATCAGGTCCGCGGTGAGCGCTACGGGATCGGTCATCTGGTGCTTGCCTCCGGTCTGGTGTCGCGCATGGCTACCGCGCCGGGGCAGACAAGGCAAATGCGTCCGGGACCGGCGCCACACGCGGCCCGGCGCACTGCCGAAACTTAGCCTATCGGCTAAGTTTTTCTTGCCGCAGGCTGGCGGCGGTGATTACTTAGTCATATGGCTAAGCTTGATCCGATTCTCGATCTTCACTTCGCGGCGCTGGGGGACAGCACCCGGCGCGAGATCCTCAGCCGGCTGGCGCGCGGCAGCGCCACCGTGAGCGAGCTCGCGGCCCCGCACGACATGGCGCTGCCGTCGTTCATGGGACACCTGAAGAAGCTCGAGGAGGCGGGGCTCATCGTCTCGCGCAAGGAAGGCCGGGTGCGGATCTGCTCCCTGTCGCCGGATGCCTTCGCCCCGGCGCAGGACTGGCTGTCCGAGCAGCGCGATCTCTGGAACGGACGGCTCGACCGTCTCGACGATTACGTCACCAACCTGATGAAGGAGCGTAACTCATGAAGCTCGACCCCGAAACCGACCTGTCCTTCACCCGCAAGCTGGCGGTGCCCCGGGCGCTGGTCTGGGAATGCTGGACCACGCCGGAGCACATCCGGCACTTCTTTGTCCCGAGGCCGCATGAGGTGACCTCGTGCGAGATCGACCTCAGGGTCGGCGGCCGATTCAACACGGTGATGAAGGTGGGCGAGCACGAGATGGACAACAAGGGCGTCTATCTCGAGGTGGTCGACGGCGAAAAGCTTGTCTTTACCGATGCCTACAGCGAAGGCTGGAAGCCCGCGCCGGACCCGTTCATGACCGCGATCATCCTGCTGGAAGACGACCCCGAGGGCGGCACCACCTACACCGCCATCGCGCGGCACCGCTCGCCCGAGGCGCGCAAGACACACGAGGAGATGGGCTTCTTCGACGGCTGGGGCACCGTGGTCACGCAGCTCGAGGAATACGCCTTGACGCTCTGACGCGGCGCGCCTGCGGGGAGGCGCGAGGAGTCACAACGTCACCAGGTGAAGCGGATTAGCCCTCGTCGAAGAATGGCGTGATCTGGGCGACGATGACCGAGTTCTCCTCGAGCGCGCGAGCCATCAGCGCCTGCTCTTCCTCGTCGATCTCGTGGCCCTGCGCGCGGCGTTCCTCTTCGGTGCCGTAGCCGGTCACGTCCAGCGGGGCGAGATCGGCCTGCTTGAGGATCGCCACGGTCTCGCGCACCGCCTCGGACTCGTCCACGCCGCTGGCATAGCACATCAGCGCCGCACCCGTCGCCTCGTCGGGCAGGCCGTCGCCCGCCTTGCGGCCGACTTCGACCACAAGGGTGTAGACCTGTTGCCGGGATGGTTTCTTGCTGGCCATGGGCTGCTCCGTCTTTGGCGCGGGAGCCATGGAGTGCGGCGCCGGTTCTGTCAAGAGCCCGGGCCCCGCACCCCTGTACCGCGCCGGTCGGACGCACTCAGTCGGGCGCGAAGAGTTCGACCGCGACGGCGCAGGCGTAGACCACCATCAGCAGCACGCTCTCGATGCCGATCCGGGCCGGGCCCTTGCGCTGGCGCAGGATCAGCCCGCCGAGCAGGATCGCCGTCATCAGCATCCCCGTCGCCAGCCAGTAGAGGTCGGTCTGCCCCACCGCCTGGTAGATCGAGCCCTCGCGGTAGGCGACGTCCGAGAACACCAGGAACAGCGTGTCGAAGGTGTTGCCGCCGATGATCCCGCCGACCGCCAGCTGCAGCGATCCGCGCCGCACCGCCACCAGCGTGGTGACCAGTTCCGGCAGCGAGGTGATGACGGCGGTGATCAGCGCGCCGACGAGGCTCGAGGTCAGGCCGAAGCGGGTGATGAAGGCGCCACCGACCTGGCTGATGACCCAGCCCGCGAGGCCCATGGCCGCCACCAGCGCGGCGAAGACCAGCGCCGGCCGCAGCACCGGGGCGTCGGGGTCGTTCTCGTCGTCGGGCTCGTCGCGGCGGGTGTCGCGGGTCTCGACCGGGCGCCACATCGGGCGCTCGCTGACCGCGGCCGAGAGGCGCACGCCCCAGAGATAGGCGAGGAACATGACGATCGACACCGGCGACACGCCGAAATAGGCGATGTCCGGCCCGGCCATGCCTGCGATTGGCAGGCTGAGCAGGATCAGCAGCATCACCGCCTGGAACAGGTTGGCGGGCTCGGCGGCGGCATGTTCGAGGTTCACCCGCCGGTGCAGCAGGTCGGCGATGGCGAGGAACAGTGTCTGCACCGCGATCCCGCCCACGGCGTTCGAGACGGCAAAGCTCGCGTCTCCGCCGGCGGCGCCGGTGACCGAGACCACGACGCCCGACAGCGAGGTCGCCCCGCCCAGCAGCACGCCGCCCGCAAGCGCCTCTCCGAGACGGGTGCGGTCGGCGATGAGGTCGGCAAGGGTGGTGGCGCGGATGGAGACGGCCACGACAATGGCCCCCGCCAGGGCAAAGACCCCCAGCAGGAGCGGAAGCGACAGGTCCTGGATCAATGGATCAGCTGCGGACTTTGCGCACGATCCAGATCAGGCCGCTGGCACCGATGATGCCCACGATGAGCTGCGGTACCCAGGTGTTGGCGGCGTATATTCCCAGCAGGGAAAGAATGGCGTTGAGCACGACTGCGCCCACGATGCCGAGGATGATGTTCAGAAGGATGCCGGTGTCGGCCTTCATGATCATGCTGGCAATCCAGCCGGCGAGCCCGCCGACGATGATGGATGCGATAAGTCCAAGTCCCATGGTAAAACCCCCGTTCACAGGTAATTGTCCGGGGATAAACCGCGCTGGACGCCCGTGGGTTCCCAGCGAAATTCCATGTCGCGGCAAGTGCCCGCGCCGCCATGACGGTCGGCGCGGGCACGATGTCCGGGTCAGTCGCGCAGCAGCTCGTTGATGCCGGTCTTCGAGCGGGTCTTCTCGTCGACGCGCTTCACGATGACCGCGCAATAGAGGTTGATGCCGTTCTTCGAGGGCATCGAGCCTGCCACGACCACCGAGTAGGGCGGCACTTCGCCGTACATCACTTCACCGGTCTCGCGGTCGACGATCTTGGTCGACTGGCCGATGAACACGCCCATGCCGAGCACCGAGCCCTCGCGCACGATGCAGCCCTCGACCACCTCGGAGCGGGCGCCGATGAAGCAGTTGTCCTCGATGATGACCGGGCCGGCCTGCAGCGGCTCGAGCACGCCGCCGATGCCGACGCCGCCCGAGAGGTGCACGTTCTTGCCGATCTGCGCGCAGGAGCCGACGGTCGCCCAGGTGTCGACCATGGTGCCTTCGCCGACGTGGGCGCCGAGGTTCACGAAGGACGGCATCAGCACCACGCCCGGCGCGATGTAGGCGGACTTGCGGACGACGCAGTTCGGCACGGCGCGGAAGCCCGCGGCCTTCCACTGGTTGTTGCCCCAGCCCTTGAACTTGCTGTCGACCTTGTCCCACCAGCCGCCGCCCTGCGGACCGTTGTCGTGGATCTCCATGTCCTTGATGCGGAAGCCGAGCAGCACGGCCTTCTTGGCCCACTGGTTCACCTGCCAGTTGCCGTCCGCCTGCTTCTCGGCGACGCGCAGCCTGCCGGAATCGAGCGCTTCGAGCGTGTCCTCGATGGCTTCGCGGGTCTCGCCGCCGGTCGAGGGGGTGATTGTGTCGCGCGCCTCCCAGGCGGCTTCGATGGCGGCTTCGAGCTGTGCGTTGGACATCTTTGTCTCCTCGTGCGATCCGGTTCACAGCCCTATAGCGGGCGGCCCGCCTCACGGCAACGCATCCCGAGGTCGCCCTTCGCAGGAAAGGAAAACCGTCATGGCCAAGGCCATCCACAGCATGATCCGGGTTCTCGACGAGGCGCGCTCGCTGGCCTTCTACGAGACAGCCTTCGGCCTGACCGTCGCCGACCGGCTCGACTTCCCCGAGTTCACGCTGGTCTACCTGTCGAACGCCGAGACCGGCTTCGAGCTCGAGCTGACGGTGAACAAGGACCGGACCGAGCCCTACGATCTGGGCGACGGCTATGGCCACCTCGCGGTGTCGGTCGCCGATCTCGAGGCCGAGCATGCGCGCTTCACCGCCGAGGGGCTGAACCCGCGCAAGCTGGTGGAATTCGCGCCCGCGGGCGAGGTGGTGGCGAAGTTCTTCTTCGTGGCCGACCCGGACGGCTACCAGATCGAGGTGCTGGCGCGCGAGGGCCGCTTCGCCTGACGCGTGCCCCGGGTCCGGGCGGCGGCGAGAGCGCGCGATGCCGCCCGATGCTCCCCCTTGCGGAATCGAATCGCGCAGCGTATATCGCCCTTTGACAGCGGCGCGTCGGAGTTCTCCGAAGTTCCACCGGGAAACATCGACGGGCCGCGCGCCCGTTTTTTTGTGCTCAATCGGACCCGGACCCAATGACCGACCTGATCGCCAAATCCGCCATCGACCGGCGTCTCGCCGAGATCGTCGCCCCCGTCATCGAGGACATGGGGTTCGAACTCGTGCGCATTCGCCTGATGGGCGGCAAGACCGCCACGCTTCAGATCATGGCCGAACGCCCCGAGGGCGGGATCGAAATCGACGAGTGCGGCGACATCTCGACCGCGGTGTCGGCGGTGCTCGACGTCGAGGACCCGATCCTCGACAGCTACGTGCTCGAGGTCGGCAGCCCCGGCATCGACCGCCCGCTGACCCGTCTCAAGGATTTCGAGACCTTCGAGGGCTATGATGCCAAGATCCAGACGGACGAGCTGATCGACGGCCGCAAGCGCTGGCAAGGCGTGCTCGCCGGTGTCGAGGGCGGCGAGGTGCTGCTCAACATCGAAGAGAACGGCGAGACCCAGACCATCGGCCTGCAGTTCGACTGGCTTTCCGATGCCAAGCTCATCCTGACCGACGAGCTGATGCGCGAGATGCTGCGCGCCCGCAAGGCGCGGGGCGATGACGACGCCGACGACGATACCCAATTCGACGAAATTCAGGCCGAGGACGCGGCCACCGACGAGGAGTAAGACCCCATGGCAATCACCTCTGCCAACCAGCTCGAGCTGCTTCAGACCGCCGAGGCCGTCGCCCGCGAGAAGATGATCGACCCGGGCCTTGTGATCGAGGCCATGGAAGAGAGCCTCGCCCGTGCCGCCAAGTCGCGCTACGGCTCCGAGATGGACATCCGCGTGAAGATCGACCGGCGCACCGGCCGGGCGACCTTTACCCGCGTGCGCACCGTCGTCGAGGACGAGGAGCTCGAGAACTACCAGGCCGAGCTGACGGTCAAGCAGGCCAAGCAGTACATGGCCGACCCCAAGGTGGGCGACCAGTTCATCGAAGAGGTGCCGCCGGTCGACATGGGCCGGATCGCCGCGCAGTCGGCCAAGCAGGTGATCCTGCAGAAGGTCCGCGAAGCCGAGCGTGATCGCCAGTACGACGAGTTCAAGGACCGCGCCGGCACCATCATCAACGGCACCGTCAAGCGCGAGGAATACGGCAACGTCATCGTCGACATCGGCCGTGGCGAAGGCATCCTGCGCCGCAACGAGAAGATCGGCCGCGAGAGCTATCGCCCCGGCGACCGCATCCGCTGCTACATCAAGGACGTGCGCCGCGAAGCCCGCGGCCCGCAGATCTTCCTGTCGCGCACCTCGCCGGAATTCATGGCCGAGCTGTTCAAGATGGAAGTGCCCGAGATCTACGACGGCATCATCGAGATCAAGGCCGTCGCCCGCGACCCGGGCTCGCGCGCCAAGATCGCCGTCATCTCCTATGACGGCTCCATCGACCCCGTGGGCGCCTGCGTCGGTATGCGCGGCAGCCGGGTGCAGGCCGTGGTGAACGAGCTTCAGGGCGAGAAGATCGACATCATCCCGTGGAACGAGGACGTGCCGACCTTCCTGGTGAACGCGCTGCAGCCGGCCGAGGTGTCGAAGGTGGTTCTCGACGAGGACGCCGAGCGCATCGAGGTGGTGGTGCCCGACGAGCAGCTGTCGCTGGCCATCGGCCGCCGCGGCCAGAACGTGCGCCTCGCGTCGCAGCTCACCGGTCTCGACATCGACATCATGACCGAAGAGGAAGAGTCCAAGCGCCGTCAGGCCGAGTTCGAGCAGCGCACCAAGCTGTTCATGGACACGCTCGACCTCGACGAGTTCTTCGCCCAGCTGCTGGTCGCCGAAGGCTTCACCAACCTCGAGGAAGTGGCCTACGTCGAGCTTGACGAGCTGCTGGTCATCGACGGCGTCGACGAGGACACCGCGCAGGAGCTGCAGACCCGTGCCCGCGAGTTCCTTGAGGAGCAGGCCCGCAAGGCGCTCGAACACGCCCGCGAGCTCGGTGCCGAGGACAGCCTTATTGAATTCGAGGGCCTGACACCCCAGATGGTAGAGGCACTGGCGGAAGACGGCGTGAAGACGCTCGAGGATTTCGCCACCTGCGCCGACTGGGAACTGGCCGGTGGCTGGACGACCGAAGGCGGCGAGCGTGTGAAAGACGACGGCCTGCTCGAGAAGTTCGACGTGGATCTCGCCGAGGCGCAGAACCTCATCATGACCGCGCGCGTCCTGCTGGGATGGGTCGACCCGTCCGAGCTTGAACCCGAGGCCGAGGAAGAGGCCGACGGCGAAGACGACGCCGAGACGAGCGAAGAGGCCTGATCATGAGCCGCGGAGGCCAGGACAAGGACCGGGCCGACGGGCCGGAACGCCGTTGCATCGCCACGGGCGAGACGCAGCCGGCCTCCGGCCTGATCCGCTTCGTGGTCGGACCCGAGGGCCAGGTGGTGCCGGATCTCGCGGGCAAGTTGCCCGGACGCGGGATCTGGGTCGCCTCCGAGCCCGCGGCACTCGAGAAGGCGGCGAAGAAGGGGCTCTTCGCCCGCGCCGCCAAGGCACCGGTGACGGTGCCCGATGATCTTCCGACGCTGATCGAGCAGATGCTCGCGCGCCGGGTGGTCGAGCTCATCAGCCTTGCGCGCAAGTCGGGCTCGGCTGTATCTGGCTACGAGAAGGTCAAGGACTGGCTTGGCCGCGAAGACGCGGTCGTGCTGATCCAGGCCGAGGATGGCTCGTCGCGGGGCAAGTCGAAATTGTCGACGCCCTACGGCGGCAAGTACATCGGCTGGCTCACCGCAGACGAGCTGGGGCTGGCCTTTGGACGGGAAAAGGTGATACACGCGGCGCTTGGCGCTGGTGGACTCACGAAACGTGTTGTAGAGGAGGCCCAACGATTGAAGGGCCTGCGCGTCGGAAGGACCGATGCGGCGACGGCAGCAGGGGCTGCCGAGGCGGCGAAAGCCGCCGGGGGCGGCAGGGGCCGCCGGAAAGGATAAGAGAGCTGAATGAGCGATAACGACGGCAAAAAGACTCTGGGCGTGCGTGGTGGTGGTCCCCGTTCGGGTTCCGTGAAGCAGAGCTTCAGCCATGGCCGCACCAAGAATGTCGTGGTCGAAACCAAGCGCAAGCGGGTTGTCGTGCCGAAGCCCGGCGCCGGTGGCGCCAAGGGTGGCAGCGCGCCCGGAGGCATGGGCGGCAAGCGCCCGGCCGGGATCTCCGATGCCGAGATGGAGCGCCGCCTGAAGGCGCTGCAGGCCGCGAAGGCCCGCGAGGTCGTGGAAGCTGCGCAGCGCGAGGCCGAGGAAAAGGCCCGCGCCGAAGAGCGTGAGCGTCTCCGGGCCGAGAAGGAACAGAAAGAGCGCGATCAGCGCGAAGCCGAAGAGCGCGCCCGCGCCAAGGCCGAGGAAGAAGAGCGCAAGGTTCGCGAAGCCGCCGAGGCCGCGAAGAAGGCCGAGGCTGCCGCTGCCGCTCCGAAATCCGCCGACCCCGCCGCGGCCCGCGCGGGTGGTGCCGCTGCAGGCGCTGCCCCGGCCGCAGGCGCTGCCGGTGCCGCCAAGCCGGCCGCCGGCCAGCCGCAGCAGATGCGCAAGGCCGAGCGCGAGCGCGAAGAGCGTGGCCGTTCGACCCGTGGTCGCGACGATGGCAACCGCCGTTCCGGCAAGCTGACGCTGAACCAGGCGCTTGGTGGCGAAGGTGGACGTCAGAAGTCCATGGCCGCCATGAAGCGCAAGCAGGAGCGTGCCCGCCAGAAGGCAATGGGCGGAGCCCAGAGCCGCGAGAAGGTCGTGCGCGACGTGCAGCTGCCCGAGGCGATCACCGTCGCCGAACTGGCGAACCGCATGGCAGAGCGCGTGGCGGACGTGGTCAAGTCGCTGATGCAGAGCGGCATCATGGCGACCCAGAACCAGTCCATCGACGCCGACACCGCGGAACTGATCATCGAGGAATTCGGCCACCGCGTCACCCGCGTCTCGGACGCGGACGTGGAGGACGTGATCAAGACGGCGGACGACAAGCCGGAAGATCTCAAGCCGCGTCCCCCGGTCATCACGATCATGGGTCACGTCGACCACGGCAAGACCTCGCTGCTCGACCGGATCCGTCAGGCCAACGTGACCGCAGGCGAAGCCGGCGGCATCACCCAGCACATCGGCGCCTACCAGGTGCAGACCAAGGGTGGCGATATCCTGACCTTCCTCGACACGCCCGGCCACGCGGCCTTCACCTCGATGCGCTCGCGTGGCGCGCAGGTGACGGACATCGTGGTGCTGGTGGTTGCGGCGGATGACGCGGTGATGCCGCAGACCGTCGAGGCCATCAACCACGCCAAGGCGGCCGGCGTTCCGATGATCGTGGCGATCAACAAGATCGACAAGCCGTCGGCCAACCCGACCAAGGTGCGCACCGACCTGCTCCAGCACGAAGTCGTGGTGGAACAGATGTCCGGTGACGTGCAGGACGTCGAGGTGTCGGCCCACACCGGGCAGGGTCTTGACGAACTGCTGGAAGCCATCGCGCTTCAGGCCGAACTGCTGGAACTGAAAGCCAACCCCGACCGCGCCGCCGAAGGTGCCGTGATCGAGGCGCAGCTCGACGTGGGCCGTGGCCCGGTCGCGACGGTCCTGGTGCAGAACGGTACCCTGAAGCAGGGCGACATCTTCGTCGTGGGCGAGCAGTACGGCAAGGTCCGCGCGCTCATCAACGACAAGGGCGAGCGCGTGCAGGAAGCCGGTCCGTCGGTTCCCGTCGAGGTGCTTGGTCTCAACGGCACGCCCGAGGCCGGTGACGTTCTCAACGTGACCGAGACCGAGGCGCAGGCCCGCGAGATCGCCGAGTACCGCGAGCACGCCGCGAAGGAGAAGCGCGCCGCCGCAGGCGCCGCGACGACCCTGGAACAGCTGATGAAGAAGGCCAAGGACGACGAGAGCGTCTCCGAGCTGCCGGTGGTCGTGAAGGCCGACGTGCAGGGCTCGGCCGAGGCCATCGTCCAGGCGCTCGAGAAGGTCGGCAACGACGAGGTCCGCGTGCGGGTGATCCACTACGGTGTGGGCGCCATCACCGAGACCGACATCGGCCTTGCCGAAGCCTCGGGCTGCCCGGTCATCGGCTTCAACGTCCGTGCCAACGCTCCGGCGCGCAACAGCGCCAACCAGAAGGGCGTGGAGATCCGCTACTATTCGGTGATCTACGACTTGGTCGACGACGTGCGTGCAGCGGCCTCGGGCCTGCTGTCGAACGAGATCCGCGAGAACTTCATCGGCTACGCCGAGATCAAGGAAGTCTTCAAGGTCTCCAACGTCGGCAAGGTTGCGGGCTGTCTCGTCACCGAGGGTGTGGCCCGTCGTTCCGCCGGCGTCCGCCTGCTGCGCGACAACGTGGTGATCCACGAGGGCACCCTGAAGACGCTCAAGCGCTTCAAGGACGAGGTCGCCGAGGTCCAGTCGGGCCAGGAGTGCGGCATGGCCTTCGAGAACTACGACGATGTCCGTCCGCAGGACGTCATCGAGATCTTCGAGCGCGAGGAGATCGCGCGCACGCTCTGATCGACCCGATCGGAGACAGATCGAAGGCGGCGCCACTGGCGCCGCCTTTTTCGTTTCCGTGAAACTGTGATGCGCGCACGGCAGGGTGATCCAATGGCAAACAGGCCCGGGCGAGGTGGTGCCCGAGCCTGTTGCTTAGCTGGAAGTCCGAAGTTTTGCGTGCGGTATCAGGCGGCGACCGGAGTTCCGGTAAAGACCTGAGTACCAACACGAACGGCGATACGACCGTCGGGCAGTTTCTTTTCGAAGATGCCCTGCACGGAAACGCAGGTGCCTAGAATGATCGTACGAAGCATTGCTTGGGTTCCCGATTTGGGTGTTACAAATATATGAATACGACGGAATCGTTAACGGAACCAGAAGAAAGCGCACGATTAGTGCTTAAGGACTAAGCGACGCTGCGTCTCTTGCGGGAATCCGCCTGCTGCGATGCAGAAAGTTCTGGACAATTCCGAACGTCTAGAGCCAGTCGCGCAGGATCGGGATCAGGGGAATGTCGGCGGGCGGCATCGGGTAGTCGCGCAGATCCGCGGCCCGGACCCACTTCAGTGCCTGGCCCTCGCGCGATTGCGGCGTGCCCTGCCATTTGCGGCAGGCGAAGAGCGGCATCAGCAGGTGGAAGCTCTCGTAGGCGTGCGAGGCGAAGGTGAGCGGCGCGAGGCAGCTCTCCCACGTGTCGATGCCCAGCTCTTCCTGAAGCTCGCGGATCAGCGCCGCCTCGGGCGATTCGCCGGGCTCGACCTTGCCGCCGGGGAATTCCCAGAGACCTGCCATCGACTTGCCCTCGGGGCGCTGTGCAAGCAGCACGCGGCTGTCGGGGTCGATCAGGGCGACGGCGGAGACGAGGACGATCTTCGACATGGGGCAGCTCTGGCGTCGGCGGAGGGTGCGAGGGGCCAGCCCCTCGCGCTCCCCGGAGTTTAGGGGCAAGATGAAGGGCGGATCAGGACCGGTAGTCGGCGTTGATCGAGATGTAGCCGTGGGTCAGGTCGCAGGTCCAGACGGTGGCCTTGCCCTCGCCGAGGCCGATGTCGACGTTGATCGCGATCTCGGGCTTCTTCATCAGCGCGGCGCCGTCCTCTTCCTTGTAGGAGGGGGCGACCCAGCCGTTCTCGGCCACGAGCACGTCGCCGAAGCGGATGCTCAGCGCGTCGCGGTCGGCGGCGGCGCCGGATTTGCCCACGGCCATGACGATGCGGCCCCAGTTCGGGTCCTCGCCGGCGATGGCGGTCTTGACCAGCGGCGAGTTGGCGATGGCGAGCGCGTGGGTACGGGCGTCGGCGTCGTCGCGTGCGCCGGTGACGTTCACGGTGACGAACTTGGTGGCGCCCTCGCCATCCTTCACCACCTGGTGCGCGAGATCGAGGAAGACGGTCTCGAGCGCTTCGGAGAAGGCGCTGTCGGCGGCGGTGACCTCGACGCCGGAAGCGCCGGTGGCGCCCATCAGCAGCGTGTCGGAGGTCGAGGTGTCGCTGTCGACGGTGATGCAGTTGAAGCTGCGGTCATTGATCTCGGAGACCAGTGCCTGCAGGTCGCCGCGGCTGATCTTCGCATCGGTGAAGATGTAGACCAGCATCGTCGCCATGTCGGGGGCGATCATGCCCGAGCCCTTGGCGAATCCCGCGATCTTCACCTCGCCGCCGGGCAGCGAGACGGTGGCGCAGGCGCCCTTGGGGAAGGTGTCGGTGGTCATGATGGCGCGCGCCGCCTCGGAGCCCTTGCCGGCGTCCAGCGCCGCGACGAGGTCGCCGACCTTGGCGATGATGCGGTCATGGGGCAGGCGCTCGCCGATCACGCCGGTGGAGCTGGTGAAGACGCGGGTGGCGGGCAGGCCGGTGGCCGCGGCCACGGCCTCGCAGATCGCCGCCACCGAGCCGTCGCCAGCCTTGCCGGTGAAGGCGTTGGAGTTGCCCGAGTTCACGATGATCGCGGCGCCGTTGTCGCTGTCCGAGCCGATCTTGGCCTGGCAGTCGAGCACGTTGGCGGAGCGGGTCGCGGAGCGGGTGAAGACCCCGGCCACAACCGAGCCGGGGTCGAGGAGGGTCAGCATCACATCCGTTCGTCCGGCGTATCGGACCCCGGCCGCGACCGAGGCGAAGCGGACGCCGTCGATCACCGGAAGATCCGGGAACGCGGCAGGGGCGAGGGGCGAAACGGACGTGATCTTGGCCACTTATTCCTCCAGGAGCTGCATGTTGGACAGCACCGAGGTGTCGATGTCGGCCTTGTCCGTGCGGGTGACTTCGGCTGCGCCGAGCTTTTCGTCAATATAATTCTGCACCGCTTCCTGCTGCAGCTTCAGCTCGATGTCGGCGCGGACCTCCTCGAGTTGCGGCGCTTCCTTGTTGCGCTCCTCGTTGAGCTTGATGACGTGCCAGCCGAACTGGGTCTGCACCGGGGCCGAGATCTCGCCCACGGACATCTGCTCGACGGCGGCCTGGAAGGGCTCGACCATCATGCCCGGGCCGAACCAGCCGAGCTCGCCGCCGTTGGGGCCGGAGGGGCCGGTCGACTTGGTCTTTGCGAGCTCCGCGAAGTCGGCGCCGCCGTTCAGTTCCTCGATCAGGGCCTGCGCCTCTTCCTCGGTCTCGACGAGGATGTGGGAGGCGTTGAACTCCTTGCCGAGCTCCGCAGTGGCGTATTCCGCGTCGTAAGCGGCCTGCACGGCATCGTCGCTCACGGCATCGTTTGCGATGGCCTGAACCACCTCGGCGGCCATCAGAGAACGGCGCTCGTTGTCGAGCGACAGGGTCACGCGCTTGGTCTCCTCGGCGCGGTCGTCCTGCGCGAGCACGGTCTGCTGCACGATCTGGTCGAGAATGCCGTCCCAGAGGACCTCATCGCCAAGTTGTTGATACTGCTCGGGAAGCTGGGCGCGGATCACCAGCATGTGGCCGAGGGTGATATCCTGTCCGTTGACCGTGGCGACGACCGAGTCGAGGTCCATCTCCTCCGCCTGAGCGGGCAGCGCCAGCGTGAAGGCAAGGGCGGCCGCGGTCAGTGTGGTGAGCGTTCTACGCATGTCGTTAGGTCCTTTCCCGGTCCCTGGGTTGGCCGCCCGGGGCAGGCGGCGTTGACAGTATCCGGCCCTGCGCTTACATCGCCATATGGCTCTGCAAGGCCGGTCGTTCCCCTGTGTCATATGGGCTGTGTGCGAGGCGGGCAAGCGGATGCCACCGCAAGAACACGGTTTTGTCAGACAGGAAGCAGGCCAGGAATGCTGGGTATCGGAACTATCGCGCGGAAGGTTTTCGGAACGCCGAACGACCGCAAGATCAAGGCGACGCGCCCGCTGGTCGACAAGATCAACGCGCTCGAGCCGGAGTTCGAAAAGCTCGACGACGCCGGGCTGATCGCCAAGACCGAGGAGTTCCGCAAGCGCATCGCCGACGGCGAGAGCCTGGACCACATCCTCCCCGAAGCCTTCGCCAACTGCCGCGAGGGCGCACGCCGGGCCATCGGCCTGCGCGCCTTCGACGTGCAGCTGATGGGCGGCATCTTCCTGCACCAGGGCAACATCTCGGAGATGAAGACCGGTGAGGGCAAGACGCTGGTCGCCACCTTCCCGGCCTACCTCAACGCGCTGACCGGCAAGGGCGTGCACATCGTCACCGTCAACGACTACCTCGCCCGCCGCGACGCCGAGTGGATGAGCAAGGTCTACGGTGCGCTGGGGCTGACCACCGGCGTGGTCTACCCGCAGCAGCCCGAGGAGGAGAAGCGCACCGCCTACGCCGCCGACATCACCTACGCGACCAACAACGAGCTGGGCTTCGACTACCTGCGCGACAACATGAAGTCCGAGCTCAGCCAGATGATGCAGCGCGAGCATTACTTCGCGATCGTCGACGAAGTGGACTCGATCCTCGTCGACGAGGCGCGGACGCCGCTGATCATCTCGGGCCCGAGCCAGGACCGTTCCGAGCTCTACATGGCGATCGACAAGATCATCCCCGAGCTGGCGGATGACGCCTATAAGCTGGACGAGAAGACCCGCAACGTGACCTTCACCGAGGAAGGCAACGAGGCGCTGGAAGAGCTGCTGCACGCCCGGGGCATCCTGCCCGAGGGCCAGACCCTCTACGATCCGGAAAGCACCACGGTCGTCCACCACGTGAACCAGGGCCTGCGCGCCCACAAGCTCTACAGCCGCGACAAGGACTACATCGTCCGCGACGGCAACGTGGTGCTGATCGACGAGTTCACCGGCCGGATGATGGTCGGCCGCCGTCTCTCGGACGGCCTTCACCAGGCCATCGAGGCCAAGGAAGGCTGCCAGATCCAGCCCGAGAACGTGACCCTCGCGCAGGTGACCTTCCAGAACTACTTCCGTCTCTACGAGAAGCTCGGTGGCATGACCGGCACCGCGGCCACCGAGGCCGAGGAATTCATGGAGATCTACGGGCTGGGCGTGGTCGAGGTTCCGACCAACCGTCCCATCGCCCGCCAGGACGACGACGACCAGGTCTTCCGCACCGCGCGCGAGAAGTACGACGCCATCGTCGAAGAGATCAAGATTGCCCACGAGAAGGGCCAGCCGGTCCTCGTCGGCACCACCTCGATCGAGAAGTCCGAGCTGCTGTCGCAGCTGCTGACCCGCGCCGGGCTCAAGCACAACGTGCTGAACGCCCGCCAGCACGAGCAGGAAGCGCAGATCGTCGCCGACGCCGGCAAGCTGGGCGCGGTGACCATCGCCACGAACATGGCCGGCCGCGGCACCGACATCAAGCTGGGCGGCAACGTCGAGTTCAAGATCATGCAGGCCATCGAGGCCGACCCGGAAGCCGATCCCGAGGCGATCCGCGCGCGGATCGAAGAGGGCCACGCCCAGGACGAGGCCGCGGTGAAGGAGGCCGGCGGCCTTTTCGTGCTGGCCACCGAGCGTCACGAAAGCCGCCGCATCGACAACCAGCTCCGCGGCCGTTCCGGCCGTCAGGGCGACCCGGGCCGCAGCTCGTTCTACCTCTCGCTCGAGGATGACCTGATGCGCATCTTCGGCTCCGAGCGTCTCGACCGGATGCTCTCGAAGCTGGGGATGAAAGAGGGCGAGGCCATCGTGCACCCTTGGGTGAACAAGTCGCTCGAGCGCGCGCAGGCCAAGGTCGAGGGCCGCAACTTCGACATCCGCAAGCAGCTGCTCAAGTTCGACGACGTGATGAACGACCAGCGGAAGGTGATCTTCGCCCAGCGGCGCGAGATCATGGAAGCCGAGGACGTGTCGGAGATCACCGAGGACATGCGCCACGAGGTCGTCGACGAACTGGTGGACACCTACATCCCGCCCAAAACCTACGCCGACCAGTGGAACACCGAAGGTCTCTACGCCGCCGCCATCGAGAAGCTGGGCGTCGACGCGCCGGTGATGAAGTGGGGCGAGGAAGAGGGTGTGGATGCCGAGATCATCCGCGAGCGTCTCGAAGAGGCGTCGGACAAGATGATGGCCGACAAGGCCGCCGCCTTCGGTCCCGACACCATGCGCCAGATCGAGAAGCAGGTGCTGCTGCAGACCATCGACACCAAGTGGCGCGAGCACCTTCTGACGCTGGAGCACCTGCGCTCGGTGGTGGGCTTCCGTGGCTACGCGCAGCGTGACCCGCTGAACGAGTACAAGACCGAGGCGTTCCAGCTCTTCGAGAGCATGCTCGAATCGCTGCGCGAGACGGTGACCGAGCAGCTCTCGCGCATTCGTCCGATCACCGAGGACGAGCAGCGCGCGATGTTCCAGCAGCTCGCCCAGCAACAGGCCGCCCTGCGCCAGCAGGCCGAGGCCGCGCAGTCCGCGACCGCGCCGGCTCCGGTTCCGGCCGCGGCCGACTCGGGGGCCGAGGCGGGCGACGTGGCGCTTGCCCCTCTGGTCGAAGGCTTCGACGAAACCAACCCGGACACCTGGGGCTCGCCCAGCCGGAACGATGCCTGCCCCTGTGGCTCGGGCAAAAAGTTCAAGCACTGCCATGGTCGGTTGAGCTGACCGCAAGATCTGGGATCAAGGGGCGCTTCGGCGCCCCTTTCTGTCAGAATGACTCCCCGTAACCGCCGCAACAAAGCCGCTTTTCCTTGCGAGATTGTTTACCAACAAGGAATGTGGACCGTGAGCGGAGGCCTGGATGGAGCGTCTCAAGACATATCTTCTTGCAGTTGTGACTGCCTGTGCGGCGCTGGCCATCGGCTTCGTCATGCAGCATGGTGCCACGCCGCAACCCGTCCTGAGCGCCAAGGCAGCGCCGCTGGTGGTCAGCGGGATCACCGAGACCTCCTCCGCCCTCTCGCCGCGCCTTCCCGCCACCAGGGTCGCCTACCGGGTTCCGGCGCAGCTGTCCCTCGCCGCGCTCCGGACCGGGCCCGGGCCTGACAGCGCGGCCTCGCTGCAGGCCGCTGCGGCATCGCCCGACTGCATGGTCACCGCGCGCGCCAAGGTCGGGATCGGTGCCATGGTGGCGCTCGAGGTCATGGCGCCCTGCTACCGCTCCGAGCGCGTCACCATCCATCACCAGGGCATGATGTTCACCGAGATCACCCGCCTCGACGGCAGCCTGCGCGTGAGCGTCCCGGCGCTGGCGGAAAGCGCGCTCTTCATCGTCTCCTTCGGCAATGGCGACGGCGCCATCGCCCGCGCCGAGGTCCCCGTCCTGCCCTATTACGACCGCGTCGTGCTGCAGGGGGCAGGGGGCAGCGGGCTCGGCCTGCACGCGCTCGAGTTCGGCGCGGGCTACCGCGACGAGGGCCACGTCTGGTCGGAGCGCACCGGCGACGTCGAGCGCGCCGCGCAGGGCGACGGCGGCTTCCTGATCCGGCTCGGCAACAGCCTCGTGCCCGGTGCTCTGGTGGCCGAGGTCTATAGCTTCCCCACCGGCGCCGCCAAGCGCGAGGGCCGCGTGGCGCTCTCGGTCGAGGCCGAAGTCACCGCCGGGAACTGCGGCACCACGGTCGAGGCCCAGGTGCTCGATCGCCGGGGCTCGGGGCGGCTCGGCGTCAACGACCTGTCGCTCGACATGCCCGCCTGTGACGGCGGCGTCGGAGATTTTCTGGTGTTGAATAATCTGGTCGAAGACCTGAAGATTGCCGCGAGGTAGACAGGGGCAACCGGGGTCTTTCATGCAGGCGTTTCGTGCGGCGGTCTTCGCCGCACTTTTCATTACGGGCACACCGCTTCTGGCGCAGGACATCACCCTGCGCTCGCGCGATGGCGGGATCGAGCTGAACGGCACGCTGCTGGGCTTCGACGGTGAATTCTACCGGGTCGAAACCCGCTATGGCGAGCTCACCGTGGACAGCTCCGGCGTGCTCTGCGACGGCGTGGGCTGCCCCTCGCTGACCGATTTCGTGGCCGAGATGCGGGTCTCGGGGTCTGCCACCATCGGCGACGTGCTGATGCCCGCGCTGATCGAGGGCTTCGCGCTGCGCAACGGGCTCGAGGCCGAGCGGCTGCAGCTTGGCGACACCGGTTTCCGCTACGAGCTCACCGATCCCGCCGAGGACCGCGTGGTCGGGCGCTTCGACTTCCGCATCAGCAGCACCGACGCGGGTTTCGCGGACCTGCTCGCCGACGAGGCCGACATCGTCATGGCCCTGCGCGAGATCCGCGACAACGAGGAAGCGCTGGCGAGCGAGGCCGGGCTCGGCGATCTCTCGCATCCCAACCGCAGCCGGGTGCTGGCGCTCGACGCGATGATCCCGGTGGTCGCGGCGAACAACCCGGTCAACGCGGTGTCGCTCTCCGACCTCGCGCGGATCCTGTCGGGGCGGCTCAGCAACTGGCGCGAGCTTGGCGGGCCCGACGCGCCGGTGGTCCTGCATCTGCGCAACGCCGAATCCGGCCTGTCGCAGGGGATCGAGGACCGGCTGCTGCGCCCTTCGGGGCTCGAGCTTGACGGCGAGATCATTCGGCACGCGGGCAATGCGGCGCTGGCCGAGGCGGTGGCTGGCGATCCCTTCGGCATCGGCCTCGCGAGCTACTCCGAGATCGGCAACACCAAGCCGCTCTACATCACCGGCAGCTGTGGTTTCCAGCTGCGCGGGCGGCGCGCCGAGATCAAGACCGAGGACTACCCGCTGACCGCGCCGATGTTCCTCTACCTGCCCGCGCGGCGGCTGCCGGCGCTGGCGCGGGATTTCCTCGCCTTCACCCGCAGCGCCCCGGCGCAGATCGTCATCCGCCGGGCGGGGTTCGTGGATCAGGCGCCCGAGGAGCTACCGCTGAACCTGCAGGGCGACCGGCTCGCCAATGCCATCGCGGTGGCCGAGGGCGAGGGCGGGCTGGCGCTTCTGCAGCACATGGTGACGGCGCTGGCGCCGATGCGGCGGCTCACCACCTCGTTCCGCTTCGAGCCCGGCTCGGTGCGGCTCGACGCGCAGTCGCGCTCGAACGTGCAGCAGCTGGCGCGCTCGCTCGAGGCGGGCGAATACGACGGCCGCGAACTGGTCTTAGTGGGCTTCTCGGACGGACAGGGGGACGCGGGCGCCAACCTCGACATCGCCCGCAAGCGCGCCGACGCCGTGCGCTCGGCGGTGGAGCAGGCGGTCGAGGCGGCCGACCTCGACCGCGTCGGCATGGCGACCGAGGCCTTTGGCGAGGCCATGCCCATGGCCTGCGACGACACGGTCTGGGGCCGGCAGGTCAACCGCCGCGTCGAGGTCTGGGTGAACTGATCCTCCTGCGCGCCCGGGCTACAGCAGCCCGGCGCTGCGAAAGCTCAGCTCGCGCGATTTCCCGATCACGAGATGGTCGTGCAGGGTGATCCCCAGCGCATCCGCCGCGACCTGGATCTGCTCGGTCATGTCGATGTCCGCCTGGCTTGGCGTGGGATCCCCCGAGGGATGGTTGTGCACGAGGATCAGCGCAGAGGCGTTGAGCTCGAGCGCGCGCTTGACCACCTCGCGCGGGTAGACGGGCACGTGGTCGACGGTGCCCCGCGCCTGCGCTTCGTCGGCGATGAGCACGTTCTTGCGGTCAAGGAACAGGACGCGGAACTGCTCGGTGTCGCGGTGGGCCATGGCGGTCTGGCAATACTCGAGCAGCGCGTCCCACGAGGTGACCACCTGCTTCTGCAACACCCGCGAGCGGGCGAGCCGGTGCGCGGCAGCCTCGACGATCTTGAGCTCGGTCACCACGGCGTCGCCGACCCCGGCGGTCTCGTGCAGGCGGGAGGCCGGAGCCGAAAGCACGCCGTTGAAGTCTCCGAAACGCTCGAGCAGCGCGCGGGCGAGCGGCTTCACGTCGCGGCGGGGGATGGCGCGGAAGAGCACGAGCTCCAGCAACTCGTAGTCCGGCAGCGCATCGGGGCCGCCGATGAGGAAGCGCTCGCGAAGCCGGGCGCGATGGTCGCGGATGTATGAGGGAAGCTGTCTCTTTCCGCGGGCGGGCAGCTCCGGCGCCTCGTCGTGGTCGAAGAGCGCGGCCTGGGAATCGGAGAAATGCGGGGCACGTTTCATCCCGCCAGATTGGCGCGGGTTGGTTAGCGAAGGGTTAAACGCAGAAAGGCCGCGACGTGGCGCGGCCTTTCGGGTGGGATGCGTTTGACGAGGCCCGGGGCTCCGCCCGTGGCGCGGGTTCGTGAAATCACCCCTTCATCGAATCCCAGAAGTTCTTCACCGACGAGAAGAAGCTGTGCGATTCCGGGTTGTTGTCCTCGGACAGCTCCTCGAACTCGCGCAGGAGTTCCTTCTGGCGCGAAGTCAGGTTCACCGGGGTCTCGACCGCGAGTTCGATGAACATGTCCCCCGCAGGGCCGCCGCGCAGGGCGGGCATGCCCTTGCCGCGCAGGCGCATCTGGCGGCCGGACTGGCTGCCGGAGGGGATCTTCACCCGGCTGCGGCCGCCGTCGATGGTCGGGACCTCGATGTCGCCGCCAAGTGCTGCCGTGGTCATCGACACCGGCACGCGGCAATGCAGCTCGACGCCTTCGCGCTCGAAGATCTCGTGCGGCTTCACCTCGATGAAGATGTAGAGGTCGCCCGGAGGCCCGCCCCGCATCCCGGCCTCGCCCTCGCCGGCAAGCCGGATCCGGGTGCCGGTCTCGACGCCCGCGGGGATGTTGACCGAGAGCGCGCGATCCTTCTGCACACGGCCCTGACCGCCACATTTGGCGCAGGGGTTCTTGATGATCTGGCCGAGGCCGGAACAGGTCGGGCAGGTGCGCTCGACCGTGAAGAAGCCCTGCGTGGCGCGGACCTTGCCCATGCCGGAGCAGGTCGGACAGGTCACCGGCTCGGCGCCACCCTCGGCTCCGGATCCGTTGCACTCGCCACACTGCACCGAGGTCGGCACGTTGATGGTCTTCTGGAGGCCGTTGTAGGCCTCTTCCAGCGTCACGCGCAGATTGTAGCGCAGATCGGCCCCGCGCGCGGCGCGCTGGCGCCCGCCACCCTGACGGCCGCCCATGAAGTCGCCGAAGAGGTCGTCGAAGACATCGGAGAAGGCCGAGGCGAAATCGCCCTGGCCGCCCTGGAAGCCGCCGCCGGGTCGCCCGCCGCCGCCACCGCCCATGCCACCTTCGAAGGCTGCATGGCCGAAGCGGTCGTAGGCGGCCTTCTTGTCGGCGTCCTTCAGGACGTCATAGGCCTCGTTGATTTCCTTGAACTGTGCCTCGGCATCTGGGTTGTCCGCGTTACGGTCGGGGTGAAGTTCCTTCGCCTTCTTGCGATAGCCCTTCTTGATCTCTTCCGCGGAGGCCCCTTTCGCGACGCCGAGCAGGTCGTAATAGTCACGTTTGGACATCTATGTCCTCCTCTCGCCCGGAACGGGAAGGGGCCGGCCCGGCATCCGGACCGGCCCCCGATCTGTTCCGAGGCTTTGCTCAGCCACGCTTGTCGTTGCCAAGATCCTCGAAATCGGCGTCGACGATGTCGTCATCCTGCGACGAGGACCCGGCGTTGGCGGAGGCCTCGGGATCGTCCGACCCCTCGGCCGAGTCGGCCTGCGCCTTGTAGATCGCCTCGCCCAGACGCATGGCCGCTTCGGTCACGTTCTGGATGCCGGCCTTGATCTTCTCGGCGGCGACGCCGTCCTTCTCGAGATCGTCCTTGAGCGCGGAGATCGCCAGCTCGATGGCCTCGATGGTCGACGGGTCGACCTTGTCGCCATGCTCCTCGATCGACTTCTCGGTCGAGTGGATGAGGCTTTCCGCCTGGTTGCGGGCCTCGACGAGCTCGCGGCGCTCCTTGTCCTTCTCGGCGTTCTCTTCAGCTTCCTTGACCATCTTCTCGATGTCGTCGTCCGACAGACCGCCAGAGGCCTGGATGGTGATCTTCTGCTCCTTGTTCGTGCCCTTGTCCTTGGCGGACACGGAGACGATGCCGTTGGCGTCGATGTCGAAGGTCACCTCGATCTGCGGCAGGCCGCGGGGGGCCGGCGGGATCTGCTCGAGGTTGAACTGGCCGAGCAGCTTGTTGTCGGCAGCCATCTCGCGCTCACCCTGGAAGACGCGGATCGTCACGGCCGACTGGTTGTCCTCGGCGGTGGAGAAGATCTGCGACTTCTTGGTCGGGATCGTGGTGTTGCGGTCGATCAGGCGGGTAAACACGCCACCCAGCGTCTCGATGCCGAGCGACAGCGGGGTCACGTCGAGAAGGACCACGTCCTTCACGTCACCCTGCAGGACGCCGGCTTGGATCGCGGCGCCCATGGCGACCACTTCATCCGGGTTCACGCCCTTGTGCGGCTCCTTGCCGAAGAACTTGGTCACCTCTTCGATGACCTTCGGCATGCGGGTCTGACCACCCACGAGCACGACCTCGTCGATCTCTTCCTTCGAGATGCCGGCGTCCTTGAGAGCGGCGGCACAGGGCTTGAGCGAGTTCTTGATCAGGTCGCCCACGAGGCTTTCCAGCTTGGCACGGGTCAGCTTCATGACCATGTGCAGCGGCTGGCCGCCCGAGCCCATCGAGATGAACGGCTGGTTGATCTCGGTCTGGCTCGACGAGGACAGTTCGATCTTGGCCTTTTCCGCCGCCTCTTTCAGGCGCTGCAGGGCCATCTTGTCCTTGGTCAGGTCGACCTGGTGCTCTTTCTTGAACTCGTCCGCGAGGTAGTTGACGATCCGCATGTCGAAGTCTTCACCGCCGAGGAACGTGTCGCCGTTGGTGGATTTCACTTCGAAGAGGCCGTCGTCGATCTCGAGGATGGTGACGTCGAAGGTGCCGCCGCCAAGGTCGTAGACCGCGATGGTTTTCGTTTCCTTCTTGTCGAGACCGTAGGCCAGCGCGGCGGCCGTCGGCTCGTTGATGATGCGCAGCACTTCGAGACCGGCGATCTTGCCGGCGTCCTTGGTGGCCTGACGCTGGGCGTCGTTGAAGTAGGCCGGGACGGTGATGACCGCCTGGGTCACTTCCTCGCCGAGGTAGGATTCGGCGGTTTCCTTCATCTTGCCGAGGATGAAGGCCGAGATCTGGCTCGGGGAGTATTTCTCGCCCCTGGCCTCGACCCATGCGTCACCGTTGCCGCCGTCGACGATCTTGTAGGGGACGATCTTCTGGTCCTTCGTCACTTCCGCATCGGTGGTGCGGCGGCCGATCAGGCGCTTTACGGCGAAGATGGTGGCTTCGGGGTTGGTCACGGCCTGCCGCTTCGCGGGCTGGCCGACAAGGCGCTCGTCGTCGGCGAATGCGACGATCGAGGGGGTGGTGCGTGCACCTTCGGAGTTCTCGATGACCCGGGCCTGGCTGCCGTCCATGATGGCGACGCACGAGTTGGTGGTGCCGAGGTCGATACCGATCACTTTACCCATGTTTCGATCCCTTTCTGAATTCAAGGCGATGACGCGAGGTACTCGGACCCGATTACGGCATCAGAGCCCCGCTGTTTGATCTGCCGTCTGGCCGGGGCCTCGCGGCTTCGGGAGGTATATAAGGAGGGCGTTTCACCCCTGCAAGCGCCGCTCTTTGCCAGTTTCTCGGGAATCTCGGTATTTTCTTTGCGTCACGTGAAGGGATGCGAAAGAAAGAGGCCATGACTGAGACCTTCGAGCGACGCGGATTCCGGATCCACGCGGGCTTTCTCGACCGTGCCGCGCAGGAAACGCTGGTGGCGCGGCTGCGCGACTGCCTGCGGATCGCGCCGCTGTACCAGCCGGTGACGCCGCGCGGGCAGAAGATGTCGGTGCGCATGTCCGCGGCCGGGCGCTTTGGCTGGGTCACCGACCGCCGCGGCTACCGCTACGAGCCGCGCCACCCCGAAGGCATGGACTGGCCGCCGATTCCCGACGAGGTGCTGGCGATCTGGGAGGCCGTCTCGGGCTGTGCGCGGGCACCGGAATGCTGCCTGATCAACTGGTACTGCGAGGGCGCGCGCATGGGCCTGCACCAGGACCGCGACGAGGCGGATTTCTCCTGCCCGGTGGTCTCGGTGTCGCTGGGCGACGAGGGGCTCTTCCGCATGGGCAACACCGAGCGCGGCGGCAGCACCGAGTCGGTCTGGCTGCGCTCGGGCGACGTGGTGGTGATGGGCGGCGAGGCGCGGCTGCGGCACCACGGCGTGGACCGCATCCGTTTCGGCTCGTCGACGCTGCTGCCGCAGGGCGGGCGGATCAACCTGACCTTGCGGGTGGTGAGCTGATCTTCGGGGCTGTTTTGTGGCGGGCTGTATTGGGGGGCGGAGGGGCTGACCTTCGGGCGGTGCGCCCGGTGACGAGCTCGGATGCCTCCGGCGGGAGTTTATCCGGCAAGATGAAGGGCGGGGGTCCGCCCTTGCCATGGCGTCTCAGGGCGTTGGAGGGTCGTGGTTTTGCCGGGGCGGGTCACTGCGGCTCGAGGCTGCAGCAGCCCGAGACCGCCCGGCTGAGCGCGCCGGTCAGCACCACGGTGCCGCTGAGCCCCCAGAGCCCGTCCGACATGCCGTCCGAGCATTCCGCGTCCTTCTGCATCACCAGCACGCCCTGCTGGTCGGGTCCGCCCGCGATGGAGATGAAGGGCTCGAAGCGGGCGTCGGCGCGGCGGAACGGGCCGGCGAGCATGGTCGCGACCTCGTCGTCGATGGCCGACCACGTGGCGTCGCCGCCGGGGGTGACGTGGTAGCTCCAGAACGGCTCGGTCCCGAAGCAGGTCACCTCGGCGGCGTCGGGCATGGCGCTGCCCTCTTGCAGCGCGAGGAAGGAGAGCGAGGCCCAGCCGGTGCCCTCGCCGATGTTGACCCGGCCCCAGCTGCCATCGTCGTTGGAGGCGGTCACCTCGACGTTCTGCTGGTTCGGGGCAAGCGCGCCGATGATGTCGGCCGCGGCGTCCGGGGCGGTGCGCACGTTCAGCACGTCCGCTGCCGCGACCCCGGTCACGTCGTAGAGCGCGGGAAACTCCTGGGCGAAGAGCGGTTGCGAGAGCGCAAGGCTGCAGGCGAGCGAAAGCGCAAGGCGTGACATGGGCAATCCCTTTTCGGTCGATCTCTGACGGCAGGATAGCAGCGATGCCGCGCGCAACCCAGAGTGTTGCGGGCGTGCGCGGCGTCAGCGTCGCGCGCTCCAGCTCGCCGAGGCGTGGCGGCGGGTGTAGAATTCGCCCATCAGCCCGATCATCAGCAGCACCAGCGAGACGTAGAGCGCGTATTCCCAGTTCGAGTTGCGCGGGTTGTAGTCGACGAAAGCGTAGCCGCGCGACTGGTCGATGGTGTGGAAGAGCGGGTTCCAGTCGAACATCACCAGCATGTAGCTCGGCAGGGTGTTGGCCACGAACATCTTGCCCGAGGCGATCATGTTGGCGCGCTGGTAGACCGTCGAGAGGATCTGCACCGGCGTCGGGAACCACGGCTTCGCCGCAAGGAAGACCATGCCGATGGCCGCCCCCGAGAACCACGACAGCAGGATCATGGCGATGCAGCCGATGGGGTCGTGGATCTCCTGCATGACGAAGGGATTGAAGGCCACGTCGTAGACGAAGAGGATGAAGACCAGTGACAGGATCTGGATGTAGAGCGTCGACAGCATCGCCGAGGCGATGGCGATGGCGGTGTTCATCGGCGCGTGCTGCATCATCGGGCTGGCAGGCCCCTCGGAGGCGACGACGGCGCCCAGCGTCTTGGAGTGGGTCATGTAGAGGAACACGCCGGTCATGATGTAGATCATGAAGTCGCCGCGGATGGCGGTGCTGCGCATGCCGAGCACCTGGAACATGAAGTAGAAGGCCAGCACGAAGATGATGGTCTGCAGCATGTTCATGAAGAGCGCCATGAAGGTATTGCCATGGGTCTTGCGGACCGCGCGCACCGAGTTGTGGTAGATCAGTTCGCAGATGTAGAGCGCGGATCCGAGCCGCGAGCGCGGCTTCGTGGTCTGAAACATGGCAGAACTGCTCCGATACACGCAAAAGGCGACGGGTCTTCTTGCCCATCTTGTTTGGCGCCAGCATAAGAGTCGCAGGCTTCCAAATCAATAAATCCGCAGGCATCGCGGATGAAGGAGACAGGCTTTGAATTACGATACCCTGGTTACGGTCATGCGCCGTCTGGCCCTCGAGGCGGGCGACAAGATCATGGAAATTTACAACAGCGACGACTTCGAAGTGAAATCGAAGTCCGACCAGAGCCCAGTGACCGAGGCCGACGAAGCCGCCGACGCCCTGATCTCCGCCGGTCTGCGCGAGGCCTTCCCCGACATGCCGCTGGTCACCGAGGAGCAGTCCGACAGCCACGGGCAGGAGGTCATGACATTCCTCATCGTCGACCCGCTCGACGGCACCAAGGAATTCGTCAACCGTCGCGGCGACTTCACCGTGAACATCGCGCTGGTGGAAGAAGGCGTCCCGGTGCGCGGCGTGGTCTACGCGCCCGCCAAGGAGCGCATGTTCTACACCGATGCGCTCGGCAAGTCGGTCGAGGAGGCCGGCCCCTTCGACAAGGAGACCGTGGGCGAGCTGACCCCGATCTCCGTCTCGCAGGCGGACAACTCGTCGCTGATGGTGGTGGCCTCCAAGTCGCACCGCGATCAGGCCACCGACGACTACATCGGCAAGTACTCGGTCGAGGACAGGAAGAGCGCCGGCTCGTCGCTGAAGTTCTGCCTCGTGGCCACCGGCGAGGCCGACCTCTACCCGCGCCTCGGCCGCACCATGGAGTGGGACACCGCCGCCGGTCACGCCGTGCTCAACGGTGCGGGCGGCCGGGTCGTGCGGTTCGACGATCACTCGCCGCTCGCCTATGGCAAGCCGGGCTTCGCCAACCCCTTCTTCATCGCCTACGCTCCGAGCGTGGAGCTGAAGCAGGGCTGACATCATGGGCGTGACCCCGGTCAGCGTCGTGATCGTGAGCCGGGGACGCCCGCAGGCGCTGCGCCTCTGCCTGACGGCGGTGGCGCAGCTCGACCATCCGGGCTTCGAGGTGATCGTCGTCGCCTGCCCGGAGGGCGCGGCGGCGGTGGCTTCCCGCCCCGACGCGGACCGCATCAAGCTGGTCCCGTTCGACACCCCCAACATCTCGGTCGCGCGCAATCTCGGCATCGCCCATGCGGCGGGCGAGGTGGTGGCCTTTCTCGATGACGACGCGGTGCCCGAGCCGACGTGGCTTGGCCATCTCTGCGCGCCTTTCGCGGCGGCGGAGGTTTCCGCGGCCGGGGGCTACGTGCGCGGGCGCAACGGCATCGACTACCAGTGGACGGCGCGCCGGGCAAACGGGCGTGCCGAAGAGGCGCCGCTCGCGCTCGGGGGAATGGAGGCGCAGGTCTTTGCGCCGATGCCCGGGCGGGCGGTGAAGCTGCAAGGCACCAACATGGCGCATCGCCGCTCGGTTCTTGCAAGGCTCGGAGGCTTCGACCCCGCCTATCGGTTCTTTCTCGACGAGACCGACCTTGACCTGCGGCTGGCGGCGGCGGGGCATGCGGTGGCGGTGGTGCCGCGGGCGCAGGTCCACCACGGCTACGCCGAAAGCGCGCGCCGCGGGGCCGACCGCACACCGCGGGACCTGACCGAGATCGGCGCCTCGCTCGCGGTCTTCCTGCGCCGCCACTGCCCCGAGGCCGAGCGCGGTGCCGCGTGGCAGACGTTCCGCGCTTCGCAACGACGGCGGCTGCTCGAGCACATGCGGCGCGGGCCGCTGGGGCCGGACGATGTGCTCCGGCTGCTGGCGGGGCTCGACCGGGGCTATCGCGACGGGGAGGCGAGGCCGCTATCGGGGCCAGCGCCGATCGGCCCCGCGAAGACGCCGTTTCTGCCGTTCCCGGGCCGCCCGGGGGCGCCCCGCGACGTACTCGTGGGACGGTTGTGGAGCCGGCGAAAAATGAGGGTGGAAGCTGCGCGTCTGGCGGGGCTCGGACACGTGGTGAGCGTGTTCCGTTTCTCGCACACCGCGCTCTACCATCAGATGAGTTTCAGGCCCGAAGGGTACTGGGAGCAGACAGGGGGGCTGTGGGGCCGGAGCATCCGCTCGGGCCGTATCATTCGCCCTTGTCTTTTCAAGTCGCGCGTGCACGCTGAGGTTGAGCGAGTCGCGGAAATCCGCGGCAGTAGCCAAAAAGAAAGCGACCTTTTGCTGCAGGCGCAAAATTGACGGAATACATGCAAGTTTGCGTTGTTTTATCGTCATGAGTAACGTGTTAGTGAATCTGCGATACGGGCGCGAAAAGAGCCCGTATGGAATGCTAGGAGCAGAATATGCGGAACAAGGTAACGAAAGCCATCTTCCCTGTTGCGGGACTTGGCACGCGCTTCCTTCCGGCGACCAAATCCGTCCCGAAAGAGATTATGACCCTGGTTGACCGCCCGTTGGTGCAATACGCCATCGACGAGGCACGGGCCGCCGGTATCAAGGAATTTATTTTTGTCACCTCGCGCGGGAAGAGCGCGCTTGAGGATTACTTCGATCACGCTCCCCATCTCGAAGCCGACCTGAAGGCCAAGGGCAAGGACGAGCTGCTCGAAGTCCTGCAATCCACCAACATGGACTCGGGCGAGATCGCCTACATCCGCCAGCACAAGGCGCTGGGCCTCGGCCACGCGGTCTGGTGCGCCCGCCGCCTGATCGGCGACGAGCCCTTTGCCGTGATGCTGCCCGACGACGTCATCGCCGCCGACAAGCCCTGCCTCCAGCAGATGGTCGAATCCTACGAGGAAATCGGCGGCAACATGGTCGCCGCGATGGAAGTTCCCGCCGACAAGGCGTCCTCGTACGGCATCCTCGACGTGCAGGAAGACATGGGGTCGCTGGTGTCGGTCAAGGGCATGGTGGAGAAGCCCGCCAAGGGCACCGCTCCGTCCAACCTCGCCGTGATCGGCCGCTACATCCTGTCGCCGACGATCCTCGACAACCTCAACCAGAAGCAGGCTGGTGCCGGCGGCGAGATCCAGCTGACCGATGCCATCGCGCAGCAGATCGGCAGCGACGAGGGCGTCTACGGTTTCCGATTCAACGGCCAGCGCTACGACTGCGGCTCCAAGGCCGGCTTCCTGCAGGCGACGGTGGCCTTCGGGCTTGACCGGGCCGACCTGCGCGACGACCTCGAGGCCTACCTCCACGAGGTGATCGGGGCCCGCAAGGCCGCGCAGTAAGAGGCAATGACCAACGTATTGGTGACCGGCGGTGCGGGCTATATCGGCTCGCACGCCTGCAAGGCCCTGAAAGCCGCCGGTTATACCCCCGTGACCTACGACAATCTGGTCACGGGCTGGAAGGATGCCGTGAAATTCGGCCCCTTCGAGCAGGGCGATCTGTCGGATCGCGCCCGGCTCGACGAGGTCTTCGCGACCTACCAGCCCGTTGCCGTGATGCACTTTGCCGCCCTCAGCCAGGTCGGCGAGGCGATGTCGGAACCCGGCCGCTACTGGCGCAACAACGTCGAGGGATCGCTGACGCTGATCGAGGCCGCCACCGCGGCGGGTTGTCTGAACTTCGTCTTCTCCTCGACCTGTGCCACCTACGGCGAGCATGACAACGTCGTGCTCGACGAGAGCACGCCGCAGGAGCCGCTCAATGCCTACGGGGCCTCCAAGCGCGCGGTCGAGAACATCCTCCGCGACTTCGAGGCCGCCAAGGGGCTGCGCCACGTGATCTTCCGCTACTTCAACGTGGCGGGCGCCGACCCCGAGGGCGAGGTCGGCGAGCATCACCGCCCCGAGACGCACCTGATCCCGGTGATGCTCGAGGCGATCGACGGCACCCGCCCGGCGCTGTCGATCCACGGCACCGACTACGACACGCCGGACGGCACCTGCATCCGTGACTACGTGCATGTCTGCGACCTCGTCGACGCGCATGTTCTCGGGCTGAAGTGGCTGACCGACGGCAAGGGCAGCCGGGTGTTCAACCTCGGCACCGGCAAGGGCTTCTCGGTGCGCGAGGTGATCGATGCATCGCGCTCTGTCACCAACCGCGAGGTGCCGCATTCCGAGGGCCCGCGCCGTGCCGGTGACGCCACCAAGCTGGTGTCGGGCTCGACCCGCGCCGCCGCCGAGCTCGGCTGGGAGCCGTCCCGGTCGACCATGCCGCAGATGATCGCCGACGCCTGGCGCTGGCACCAGAATGGGCATTACGAGGGCTGAGGCGCCGCCGCGCCTCCTCGACCTCACGCGGCTGGTCTCTCGGGCCGGCCGCCCCTTCACCGGCATCGACCGGGTGGAATACGCCTATCTCGACCATTTGCTGAGCACCGGTCCCCTCTGGGGGCTGGTGCGCACGTCGCTGGGCTACCTGCTGCTGGACCATGATGGCTGCGCCGCGCTCAAGCGGCACATCGACCGCGGAGACTGGTCCGCGCCCGACCGCCTGTCGCGGCTGCGGGGCATCGCGCCCGCCCGCGCCGGGGCCGAGCGCGCGCTGCGCCGGCTGGCCGTGGGGCGGTGCCTGCCGGCGGGGCTCGGGCGGATGCTGCGCGGGCTGCCCTCGGGCATCCATTACCTCAACACCGGCCACACCGGCCTGACCGACCGCCTCGTCCGCGCCCTGCGCGGCGTGCCGGGGGCGCGCATCGCGGTGCTGGTGCACGACACCATCCCGCTCGATCACCCGGAGTATTGCGGCGAGGGCATCCCGCAGCGCTTCCGGGGCTTTCTGGACCGGGTGGGGCAGGCGGCGGATCTGGTGATCTGCAACTCGCAGGTGACCGAGGCGGACCTGCGCCGCCACCTCGGCCCCGCGTGCCCCGAGACGGCGGTGGCCCATCTCGGTGTGCCGGGGCCGCAGCCCGGCGTGGTGCCCGAGGGGCCGTGGACAAGCCAGCCCTATTTCGTCGTGCTGGGCACGGTGGAGCCGCGCAAGAACCACGCGCTGCTGCTGCGGCTCTGGCAGGGGGGCGAGTCTTCCGCGAAGGCCGGGAATAGCGTGCCACCCGACGCCCACCTGCTGATCTGCGGGGGCAGGGGCTGGAACAACGCCGCGGTTTTCGCTGCGCTCGATGCCCGCCCCGCGCGGGTGCACGAACTGCCGGGGCTGGACGACGGGCAGGTCGCGGCGCTGCTGGCGGACAGCGCGGGGCTGCTGTTCCCGAGCCTCGCCGAGGGCTTCGGCCTGCCGCCGGTCGAGGCCGCGGCGCTGGGGGTGCCGGTGCTGTCGGCCGAGCTGCCGGTGGTGCGCGAGGTGCTGCAGGATATTCCCGTTTACGCACAGGTATCCGACGAGTATCTTTGGGCCCGTGAAATAACGAGGATGGCAGCGGATCGGCACGACGTGCGGCGCGGCGCCGGCGACTGGACGCCGCCGGGCTGGGATGCGCACTTCAAGACCGTGTTAACGCTGATCTGATAGCCGTCGGGAATTGGGCCGGAGAAACCGGCCCGCGTGAGGGTGCGCGTTTTGGGTGCATGGCAGTCATACCGGCTGAGGCTTCAGCGCAAGCGATGGCGGCTGCGTGCCCTGCGCAAATCGCGCGAGCTTCGGCCCGTCAGCGACCGCACCGACCGCATCCGCCCCTCGGATCTGCTGGTCTTCTGCACCCAGCGCAACGAAGGGGTGCGGCTGCCGTATTTCCTGCGCTACTACCGCGAGATGGGGGTGAACCACTTCATCTTCGTCGACAATGACAGCACCGACACCTCGCGCGACTACCTCGCCCAGCAAGAGGATGTCTCGGTCTGGACAACCCGCGGCAGCTACAAGCGCTCGCGCTTCGGGATGGACTGGATCAACTTCCTCCTGCGCAGGTACGGCCATGGCCACTGGACGCTGACCGTCGATCCCGACGAGTTCTTCCTCTACCCGTTCTGCGACACCCGGCCGCTCAGGGCGCTGACCGACTGGCTCGACGCCTCGTCGATCAAGAGCTTCCCGGCGATGCTGCTCGACATGTACCCCAAGGGCCGGATCGACGCGCAGCCCTACGAGGCCGGGCAGAACCCGCTCGAGATCGCGCATTGGTTCGACGCGGGCAACTACTCGATCCGGCGCAACCACCGCTATGGCAACCTCTGGATCCAGGGCGGGCCGCGCGCGCGGATGTTCTTCGCCGACCGGCCCGAACGGGCGCCGGCGCTCAACAAGGTGCCGCTGGTCCGGTGGGACCGGCGCTATGCCTACGTGAGCTCGACCCACATGTTGCTGCCGCGGGGGCTCAACGCGGTGTTCGACGAATGGGGCGGCGAAAAGGCCAGCGGGCTGCTGCTGCACACCAAGTTTCTCGACACCTTCACCGGCAAGGCCGAGGAGGAGCTGAGCCGCAAGCAGCACTACGCCGGCTCGACCGAGTATCTCGCCTACGCCGCGCGCCTCCGCGACAACCCGGACCTGTGGTGCAAGTGGTCCGAGAAATACATCAACTGGCGCCAGCTCGAGATCCTCGGCCTCATGTCCAAGGGGAACTGGGCGTGAGCGTCGGCATCCTGATGCTGGTCCACACCGCCTTCGGGCGGGCGGAGCAGGTGGCGCGGCACTGGAACAAGGCTGGCTGCCCGGTGGTGATCCACGTCGACAGCATGGTGCCCGCCGCGGACCACGACCGCTTCGTCGAGGCGTTGGGCGACCTGCCCGACGTCGCCTTCTCGCGCCGGCACCGCTGCGAATGGGGCACCTGGGGACTGGTCGCCGCCAGCCAGGACGCCGCCGAGCTGATGCTCGAGCGCTTCCCCGACGTGCGCCACGTCTACCTGACCTCGGGCTCATGCCTGCCGCTGCGCCCGGTCGAGGAGTTGATCGCGTATCTCGACGAGCGCCCGCGCACCGATTTCATCGAAAGCGCCACCACCGCCGACGTGCCCTGGACGGTGGGCGGGCTCGACGAAGAGCGCTTCACGCTGCTCTTCCCGTTCTCGTGGCGCCGCAGCCGTCTCTTCTTCGACCGCTTCGTCGCGCTGCAGCGCCGCACGGGGTTTCGCCGCCGGGTGCCACGGGGGATCGTGCCGCACATGGGCAGCCAGTGGTGGTGCCTGACCCGGCAGACCCTCTCGGCGATCCTGCAGGATCCCGAGCGCCGGGTCTTCGACCGTTACTTCCGCCGGGTCTGGATCCCGGACGAGAGCTATTTCCAGACGCTGGCGCGGCTCTACTCGACCAACGTGGAAAGCCGGTCGCTGACGCTCTCGAAGTTCGATTTCCAGGGCAAGCCGCACATCTTCTACGACGATCACCTGCAGCTCCTGCGCCGCTCGGACTGCTTCGTCGCGCGCAAGATCTGGCCCCATGCCGAGCGTCTCTACAGCGCCTTCCTCTCCGACGCCGAAGGCGCCCAGACCCGGCAGGAACCGAACCCGGGCAAGATCGACCGGATCTTCGCGCGGGCGGTGGACCGGCGGACGCGGGGACGGGCCGGGCTCTACATGCAGTCGCGCTTTCCCAACCGCGGCTGGGAGAACGGCGTCACCGCGGGCAGGTACTCGGTCTTCCAGGGCTTTTCCGAGCTCTTCAAGGAGTTCGAGGACTGGCTGGCACGCGCCACAGGGGCGCAGGTGCACGGCCACCTCTACGGACCCGATCGGGCCGAGTTCGCCGATGGTCAGACGGTGATCAACGGCGCGTTGCCCGACACCGCGAAACTGCGCGATGCCAACCCCAAGGCCTTCCTGACCAACCTGCTGTGGAACACCCGCGGCGAACGGCAGTGCTTCCAGTACGGCCCGCACGACACGCCCGAGATCATGTGGGACCTCGCCCGCGACCCCAACGCCCAGATCAGCGTGATCTCGGGGGCCTGGGCGGTGCCGCTCTTCAAGTCCAACGCCAATTTCGCCGATCTCCGGGCCGAGGCCGCCAAGCTGCAGAAGATCGAGAGCGCGATGCTCGACGAGCTGCGCTCGCCCGAGGCCAAGGCGCGGATCCGGATCTGGACCATGGCCGAGTTCATCGAGGCCCCGATGGAGCCGCTGCAGGCGGTGATCGACGAGATCGGGCAGAAGCCACAGCGCCGCCTCGCCGAGGCGCCGGTGCTCGAAGATCTCGCGGGCTTCGGCCAGTTCCTGCAGAACCTCAAGAACCAGGGGATGCACCCCTATCTCATGGGCGACTTCCCGGTCGAGCCCGCGCCGCGCAACAGTCGCCGCCCGGCGCGCAGACCCTACCTTGTGAAGAAGTAAGGCCCGCATGTCCGACCGCTTCGACTGTTTCGTCGTCTTCGCCGAGATGCGCACCGGCTCGAACTTCCTCGAGGCCAATCTCAACGCCTTCGACGGCATCACCTGCCATGGCGAGGTCTTCAACCCGCATTTCATCGGCTACCCGAACGCCGAGGACGTGCTGGGGATCTCGCTGGCCGAGCGCGACCGCGACCCCGGGCGGCTGCTGGCCAAGATCCGCGGCGCGACACTAGGCGGGCTCGGCGGCTTCCGCTTCTTCCACGACCACGATCCCCGGATCCTGCCGCAGATCCTGCAGGACCCGCGCTGCGCCAAGATCGTGCTGACCCGCAACCCGGTCGACAGCTACGTGAGCTGGAAGATCGCGCAGGCCACGGGGCAGTGGAAGCTCACCAACGTGAAGAGGCGCAAGGACGCGCGGGCAAGCTTTGACGCCGCCGAGTTCGAACAGCATCTGGCCGCGCTGCAGGCCTTCCAGGTGCAGCTGATGACGGCGCTGCAGGTGACCGGCCAGACGGCCTTCTACGTGGCCTACGAGGATCTGCAGGACGTGGCGGTGATGAACGGGCTGGCGACCTGGCTGGGGGTGCCCTCGCGGCTCGAGAGCCTGAACACCGCGCTCAAGCGCCAGAACCCCGAACCGCTCTCCGAGAAGGTGGCGAATTTCGACGAGATGGCGCAGGCGCTGGCGCGGCTCGACCGGTTCAACCTCACCCGGACGCCGAACTTCGAGCCGCGGCGCGGGCCCAACGTGCCCTCCTACGTGGGCGGCGCGCGCACGCCGCTCCTCTACATGCCGATCCGCTCCGGCCCCGAGGACACGGTCGAGCGCTGGCTCTCCGCGCTCGACGGCGTAGGGCGCGACGCGCTCACCCGCGGCTTCAGCCAGAAGACCCTGCGGCAGTGGAAGCGCGAGCGGCCGGGCCACCGCAGCTTCACCGTGATCCGGCACCCGCTGGCACGGGCGCACGATGCCTTCTGCAGCAAGATCCTCGGCACCGGGCCGGGCAGCTTTCTCGGCATCCGCAAGACGCTGATCCGCGCCCATAGCCTCGCGCTGCCCGAGGACGGCGCGCTGGACGGCTACACGCCCGAGGCGCACCGCGAGGCTTTCACCGCCTTCCTCGCCTTCCTGAAGGCGAACCTCGCCGGGCAGACCGCGGTGCGCATCGACGGCCACTGGGCGGGCCAGGCGCAGGTGATCCAGGGCATGTCCGAACTGACCCTGCCGGACATGATCGTGCGCGAGGACGAGATGGCGAGCTGCCTGCCGGCGCTGGCGATGCAGGTGGGCCACGCGGAGCCGCCCGAGCCGCTGCCGCAGACCACCCGCGCGTCCTACGGGCTGGCGCAGATCTACGACGACCAGCTCGAGGCCCTTGCCCGCGACGCCTATGCGCGCGACTACCTGATGTTCGGCTTCGGCGACTGGGTCTGATAAAGGGCGCCCGACACCAATCCCCCGGCCGGGACAGGCATCAAAAAAGGGGGCACTGCCCCCTCGGCGCAAGATGCGCCCCACTCGGAACACTGTGCCTCGTCCCCCAGCCCAACTGACAGCGCCGGACGACAGCGCGCCACGCCCGCCCTTCATCTTGCCGGATAAACTCCCGCCGGAGGCATCCGGCGTCACGGCCTGGGGCTACGGATGAGAAAGGGTCACGCCGCCTGCGACGAGCGGTCCTCGGTGAGGATCGCGTGCAGCGTCGCCGGGTCGGGGTTGGCGCGGAGCTTGTTGCAGAGCGTCGCGTCACGCAGCGTGCGGGACACCAGCGCAAGCGCCTTGAGATGTTCGACCCCGGCCTCCTCGGGCGCAAAGAGCGCGAGGATGACATCGACCGGCTGGCGGTCGACGGATTCGAACTCGACGGGTTTCTCGAGCAGGATGAACACGCCGCGCACCTCGTCGATGCCCGAGACCCGGGCATGGGGCAGGGCGACGCCATGGCCGACGCCGGTCGGGCCGAGGCTCTCGCGTTCCATCAGGGCTTCCACCGCCGCGGGGGCCGAGAGCCCGTAGGCGCTCCCGGCCAGTTCGGCGATGTCGTGCATCAGCCGCTTCTTGCTACTTGCGGCCGCGACGACTTTGACCGCCTGCGGCTTCAGAAGTTCCAGAAAGGTCATAGACCGCCTTTCACTTTCTGCTCTGGGGCGCTCAAGGCCGCGGCCGCGTCGATCGTTTATGGATCGATCCAGCCGATGTTGCCGTCTTCACGCCGGTACACGACGTTCACGCCATCCTTTTTCTCGTTGCGGAAGACCAGCACGGGGGCCCCGGCCAGTTCCATCTGCATCACGGCTTCGCCCACGGTCAGAGACGGAATCTTGGTTTCCATCTCAGCCACGATGATGGGCTGCAGCGAGTCCGGTTCCTCTGCACCCGAGTCGGCTTCGCCGGCGAGGATATACGAGGAGGCCCCGAAGAGTTCAACGGGCTCTGCGCGCTCCTTGTGGTGGTCTTTCAGGCGGCGCTTGTAGCGGCGAAGCTGCTTGTCGACTTTCTCGGCGCAGCCGTCGAAGGAAGCGTAGATCTCGGTCGCCTTGTCCTTGGCCGAAGAGGTCAGGCCGGTCGAGAGATGCACCGTGACCTCGCAGATATACTCATGTGCGCTCTTGGAAAAGGTGACCTGAGCGTCGGTCGGCCTGAAGGCATATTTCTCGAGCACCACATCCAGTTCGGTCTGGACATGAGTCTGGAGCGCCTCGCCGATATCGATCTGCTTTCCCGTGATCTGATAGCGCATGTTCATTCCTTCTCTTCGTTGGACCCGACTTCACTCCTGCCTTGATGGCAGGTTAGATGTGGTGCCGGATCGGGGGAGACGCAAGGCTGCTGCACTCAACGCCCAATCCTCCCTCTCCTTTGGGGGCGTTCGAGAACGGGCATGCAGGGATGCGCTGCGTCATGGCCGTATTTGACTTGAGACTCGGCGGTTCTGTCAATGATCTGTCGCAAACCTGTCGTGGAAACATCCGACCGGATAGGAAGAATTCGCCCTAACCGATGCGGAAGTTCTCGCCGAGATAAACCCTGCGTACATTTTCGTTCTGGACGACCTCGGCGGGGGTGCCGGACATCAGCACCTTGCCGTCGTGCAGGATGTAGGCGCGGTCGACGATCTCGAGCGTCTCGCGGACGTTGTGGTCGGTGATCAGCACCCCGATGCCGCGCTTCTTGAGGTCGGCGACGAGGTGGCGGATATCGTTCACGCTGATCGGGTCGACGCCGGCGAAGGGCTCGTCGAGCAGCAGGTACTTGGGATCGGCGGCAAGGCAGCGGGCGATCTCGACGCGGCGCCGTTCACCGCCCGAGAGCGCCAGCGCAGGGGCGCGGCGCAGGTGCTCGATCGAGAACTCGCCCAGGAGCTCCTCGAGACGCTCGCGGCGGCGGTGCCGGTCGTTGAGCGCGATGTCGAGCACCGAGGCGATGTTGTCCTCGACGGTGAGCCCGCGGAAGATCGACATCTCCTGCGGCAGGTAGCCGATGCCGAGCCGGGCGCGCCGGTACATCGGCAGCCAGGTGGCGTCGCGCCCGTCGATGGTGACCTGCCCGCCCTCGGGATTCACCAACCCCGCTACCGCGTAGAAGGTGGTGGTCTTGCCCGAGCCGTTGGGGCCCAGCAGCGCTACGACCTCGCCGCGGTCGAGCTCGAGCGTCACGTCACGGATCACGACGCGCTTGCGGTAGCTCTTGCGCAGGTGGCGGACGCGAAGGCCGCTGTCGCCTTCGGTCACGGTCAGTTCGGGGCGGGCCATGGGTCTACCGGTCACTCTTGTGCTTGTTGCGGGGCGTCCGTGCCCTGTTGGATCACCGTGCGCACCCGCCCGGTCATCTGCGCCGTCCCGTCCTCGAGATTGACGGTCATGCGTTCCGAGGTCAGCGCGTTCGGCCCCTGCGTGAGCAGCACGTTGCCGGTCATCACGACCACGCCGGTGGCGATGGTGTAATCGGCGTTCTCGGCCTCGGCCGCCTCGTCGCCGCTGACCAGCGTGACACCGCCCGAGGCTTCCATGCGTTCGATCCGGCCCTGTCCCTCGCCCTCGGCGTAGACGATCAGCACCCGCGGCGCGGCGAGGCGCATCTCGCCCTGGCCGATCACCACGTTGCCCTCGTAGAGCGCGGTGCCGTCGGTCTGGTTCACCTGCAGCGAATCCGCGCTGACCTCGACCGGGGCGGAGGTGTCCTGCGACATGCCGCCGAATGCGACCTGCGCACCCTGCGCCAGCGCCGGCCCGGACAGGAGGAACAACGTGGCGGCGGCGGTCAGAAAGCGGAACATGCTGGAAAACCTCATTGGTCTTTCGGATCGTATATCAGGTTTACGCCTTCGGTGAAAAGCAGTTGCACGTTCTCGCCGTTCTCGTCGGCGGCAATCGTCAGCTTGCCGGCGGTGAAGCGCCCGGCGGGGCCGCTGCCGCTCACCGGGGTGAGGGTCTCGGCGCCGATCTGGTCGAGCGAGGTGAGCATCCGCTCGGTGTCGATGACGTAGCCGGTGGAGCTGGTGATGTGGACCCCGCCCTCGAGATCGGCGGTCTTGTCGGCGTCGTCCACCACCGCCTGGTCGGCGCGCAGGGTGATGCGGCTGCCGTCCACCAGGTCGAGCGCGGCGTCGAGCTGATGCGCCCGCAGCCGCGCCATGTCGGCGGCCAGCGGCTCGGCGCGGTCGGCGGTCATGGTGATGCGGTCACCCTTGTCGGTGGTGCCGGCGAAGTTCGGCGCGACGATCTGCTGGCGGGTGGCATCGCCCGGGTCCTCGCCCTCGACGAAGGGCAGCTTGTTCACCGGCTCCGACACGCGCGGCAGCAGGAACATCGTCGACAGCAGCGTGAGCGCGGCCAGTGGCAGCAGCAGCTTCAGCCAGCCGATGAACTTGGAATATGTGTCCCCGCGCGGTGCCATCGGTCACGCATGGGCGAAGATGTCGGTCTCGGGCCAGCCCTCGAGATCGAGCAATGCGCGCGTCGGCAGGAAGTCAAAACAGGCCTGCGCCAGCGCCGTCCGGCCCTCGCGCTCGAGCATCCCGTTCAGCTTGTCGCGCAGCTGGTGGAGATAGAGCACGTCGGAGGCCGCATAGTCGAGCTGGGCCGCGGTCAGATCCGCGGCGCCCCAGTCGCTGGACTGCTGCTGCTTGGAGATGTCGACCGACAGCAGCTCCTGCGTCAGCGCCTTGAGCCCGTGCCGGTCGGTGTAGGTGCGCACCATGCGGCTGGCGATCTTGGTGCAATAGACCGGGGCGGCGAGCGCGCCGAAGGCATGGTACATCGCGGCGATGTCGAAGCGGCCGAAGTGGAAGAGCTTCAGCACGGTCTCGTCGCGAAGCAGCCGGCAGAGGTTCGGCGCCTCGGTCTGGCCGCGGGCAACCTGCACGAGATGGGCATTCCCGTCGCCGCCCGAGAGCTGCACGACGCAGAGCCGGTCGCGGTGCGGATCGAGCCCCATGGTCTCGCAGTCGATGGCCACGACCGGTCCAAGGTCGAGCCCATCGGGAAGATCGCCCTTGTAAAGGTGGTTCGCCATGATCCCGGACCCTTTCAACTCGTGCTTCCGATCTGCGACGGGAATAGGCAAGCGGCGCGGGTTCTGCAACTGAGCCCGACCACGCCGCGGCCACATTTGCGCGATGCCCCGGGCGGAATGTGGCCTGATTCGGGGCGAATGTGGCGATTCATTGTCGTGCCTCGGGCGCGAATTCGACCCTTTCCCTCTCGGTCTCCGAACCAGTGTAACATTTCGTGAGGAAAGTCACTCGCTTCTCGCGTGTCGTTTGCCGGAGGCTGTGCGCGGCATCGTGAGCGGGCATCGCGCCGGGGCCGGAGTACGTTTTCGGGGGCGGATGCGGGCCCTCCGCCGGGGTGGGCGGCCGGTTCGCGGCGGCGGGATTGTTTCCGATTGCAGGTCCTCTCGGGCGCCGTGCCGTGGCGGATGTGCCGCCGGGCCGGAGAGTGTTCACGAACCGTCAACGATCCGCCGTTTTCGAGCGCGGCGGATCTGGAGTGGAAACAATCATGAGTTGTTTCCCGTGGGAATTGTTTCTGGCCCTCTTGAGCCTTTCCGGTCGCCGTGCCGGCCCCCCGGGACCGGCACCCAGGCACGGGGGGAGGAGAGCTTTCGCCCGGGTGAAATACCCCCGGAGACGGTTGAGGAACGGCGCGACACGGGCGCGTGACTCAATCAAAAAGTGTAGCAGAAACCAGATGTTGACGGTTTTCCCGGCGTTATGATTAAAGATCAAAGTCGATCAATAGAACATATTTCTGTCACACGACGGCACTCGGGGGTTGGTGCTTCCACTTGGGAGTTTTTGGTTAGGTTGCTGCGGTCCACTCGGTCCTGAAGTTCTGAAAATCCGACCCGTTCGCGGGCAATCCGAACCAGTTTCTCCACTCGGAGGGACACGGATAAGTTGTGCCTCTCGATCCGGGAACAGGGACGCTCCGCCGCCTTGCCATTGCTTTCGTCGATCAATGCCTCCGGGAGGTCGAATTGACACTGCACATACGCCAGCCGCTGCCGACGGCCGACATCGAGAAGCTCATCGACGACGCGCTCTTCGCCGCGCCGAGGGGCGCCTTCTACCGCCATTTCGCCAAGCGCGTTCTCGACGTGACGCTGGTGCTGATCGGGGCGCTGCCGGTGCTGCTGGTCACGCTCGTACTGGCGGCAATCATCGCCTCCGACGGCCACCGACCGGTCTATCTCCAGCGCCGGGTCGGGCGGAACGGGCGGGTGTTCCACATGTGGAAACTGCGCTCGATGGTGAAGGACGCCGACGCCCGGCTCGAGAGCTATCTCGCCGGCAACGCCACCGCCCGCGCGGAGTGGGACCGGACCCAGAAGCTGCGCCACGATCCGCGCATCACGCCGGTGGGCCGGATCATCCGCAAGTGCTCGCTCGACGAGCTGCCGCAGCTCTGGAACGTGCTGCGCGGGGACATGTCGCTGGTCGGGCCGCGTCCGATGATGGTCGAGCAGCAGTCGATCTATCCGGGCACTGCCTACTATGCGCTGCGTCCGGGGATCACCGGCTTCTGGCAGACCTCGGTGCGCAACGAGTCGAGCTTCGCCGAGCGCGCCGGCTTCGACACCGCCTACCTGCGCGACCTCTCCCTCCGCACCGACCTGAAGGTCCTTGCCCGCACGGTGCGGGTGGTGATCCACGGCACCGGCTGCTGAGCCCGTCTCTCTCTGCCTCTCTCCGAGGACACACGACAGGCCCCCGCCCCGGCGGGGCCTTCGCGTTTCAGAGGGACGTCAGAACGAGAGTTCGGCGCTCATGCATTGCCGCCCGTCGGCGCCGCGGATCCAGGCGTCGGTGCCCTTGCGGCAGAGCGTCACCGTCTCGCCCAGCGTGACCGGAGCCGTGGCACGGAACGCGAAGCGGCGCAACGGCGCGCGGTCCTCGGCCATCAGCATCAGCAGCTGCGCGAGCAGGGGCCCATGCACCACCGGCGCCGCGTAGCCCTCGACCTCGCGGCAATAGTCGGCGTCGTAGTGGATGCGGTGGCCGTTGAAGGTCAGCGCCGAGTAGCGGAACAACAGCGTGCTGTCGAACTCCGCCGGCAGCGCCTCGTCCTCGTCGTCGCGGGCGACCGGCGGCACCGGCTGCGGCGCGCCGGGGGCGGGGTCCTCGCGGTAGACGACGTCCTGACGTTCGTCGACGCAGAGCACGCCCTCCTGCATCACTTGGTGGCGCAGGGTGACGAAGGCCAGCGGCCCGCTGCGGCCGGTCTTGCGGGTCACCGCCTCGCAGCTGGTGCGCTTCTCGGCGGGGATGCCGGCGCAGAGCGGCGCGAGGAAGTCGAGCGTGCCGCCCGCCCACATCCGCCGCGGCAGGCCGAGGTCGGGGATCAGCCCGCCGACGCGCGGATGGCCGTCGCGACCAAGCGCCGCCGGCGGCTGCGCGTCCCAGAAATGCAGCTGGTGGAAGAAAGGGGGCAGCGGGTCTCCGGTCTCGATCCCGGCGGGTCTCCCGAGCGCCGCCAGCAGGGCATTGCCGCGGGCCGGGTCCATGAGATCGATTTGACGTGTCGTCTGCCGGGCGGCATCGTGCATGAAACATCTCCCTTTGCAGCGGAGCTAGCCCGGTATGCCGCCATCCGTCCAGTCGTTCGACCACCTCGTCCTCACCGTTGGCGATATCGGCGTGACCTGTGCCTTCTACGAAAGCGTGCTGGGCATGACCGTGCTGCGCTTCGAGGCGGCGGACGGAACCCTGCGCGTGGCACTGCGCTTCGGTGCCCAGAAGATCAACCTGCACCAGGCCGGGGCCGAGTTCGAGCCCAAGGCAAGGGCGGCCGCGCCGGGCAGCGCCGACCTCTGCTTCCTGAGCGATGTGCCGCTCGATTCGTGGCTGGCGCATCTCGACCGGGCGGGGATCCCGGTGATCGAGGGGCCGGTGGCGCGCAGCGGGGCCGAGGGGCCGCTCATGTCGGTCTACATCCGCGACCCCGACGGCAACCTGCTCGAGATCTCGAACCGCGCCTGACGCGCCTGAGGGGGCGCAAACGAAAACGCGCCGCGGGGGGGGCCGCGGCGCGTTCGTTGTCCGTCGGGAACGGCGGATCAGGAGTTCGGCAGGATGACGATCTCGACCCGGCGGTTCTGCTGCTTGCCCTCGGCGGTCAGGTTCGACGCGATGGGCTGGTCCTCGCCACGGCCGATCGACTGGATGCGCGAGGACGGCACGCCCTCGGCGACGAGCACGCTCGACACCGCCTGCGCGCGGCGCAGCGACAGTTTCTGGTTGTAGGAGGCGTCGCCGTCGCTGTCGGTGTGGCCCAGCACCTGCACGGTGGTGTTCGGGTATTGCAGCAGCGAGCGGCCCACGGTGCGGATGTCGGCCTGCAGGTCCGACCGCAGCGCGGCGCTGTCGAACGGGAACAGGATGTCCTGCGGCATGGTCACCACCAGACGGTCGCCGGTGTTGTTGATCGACACGTTGTTGCCGAGCTGCTGGCGCAGTTCCGCTTCCTGCTTGTCGAGCTGGTTGCCGATCAGGCCGCCGGCGATGGCGCCCACGGCGGCACCGGCGAGGGCGTTCTTGGTGGAATCGTCGTTGTTGCCGCCGATGATGCGACCCGCGGCCGCGCCGCCGAGCGCGCCGAGCAGCACGCCGCTGTTGGTGTTCCGGTTCGGGTTGCCTTCGCCGAAGGTCTGACCCTCTGCGCAGGCGGTCAGGGCCATCGCTGCTGCGAGCGAAACGAAGATGGAAGTTCTGGCGCGGATCATCTGGTGCCTCATGTTCTGTCGACCCTCAGCGGGGTTCCTACTGCTTTATAGCGCCAGCATGGACTGCGGGAACACCGCTGTCACCGGGGAATCGGCGGGTCTCCGCGCATCGTGAAGCACGGGCTCAAGGGCTTGTGAAACAGTCCCGGCGTACAGGTCCGGGGCGCGCCGCGCTCAGGCCTCGAGCCGCGCAGATTCCCAGGCGAGTATGGCGCGCTTGACCGGCAGGCCCCAGTGATAGCCGCCGAGCCCGCCCGACTTGCGCAGCGCCCGGTGGCAGGGGATGAGCAGCGACACCGGGTTGCGCCCCACCGCGGTGCCGACCGCGCGGACCGCCTTGGGGTGGCCGACCGCGTGGGCGATCTCGGAATAGGTGGTGACGTGGCCCGAGGGGATGTGCATCAGCGCCTCCCACACCTTGATCTGGAACGGCGCGCCGATCAGGAACAGCGGCACCTCGCCCTCGGTCCGGCCGAAGGCGCGGGCCACCCACTCCTCGAGCGCGTCCGGGTCCTCGATGTACTCCGCGCCGGGCCAGCGGCTGCAGAGATCCTCCATCGCCGCCGCTTCGCCGGTTTCCGAGGTGAAGGCCACGCCGCAGATGCCGCGGTCGGTCGCCATCACCAGGGCCGGGCCGAAGGGGCTGTCGAAGCGGCCCCAGCGGATCACCAGCCCCTCGCCGCCGCGGGCGTAGTCGCCGGGGCTCATCGCCTCCCAGCGCAGGAACAGGTCGTGCAGCCGCCCGCCGCCCGAGAGCCCGGTGGCAAGCGCCGTGTCGAGCGTGGTGAAGCGCTCGCCCAGCAGCGCCTTGGCGTGGCCCAGCGTCAGGTACTGCTGCAGCCGCTTGGGCGAGACCCCGGCCCACCGCGAGAACAGGCGCTGGAAATGCGCCGGGCTCATGTCCATCCCGGCGGCCAGATCCTCGAGCGTCGCGGCCGGACCCTTGGCGTCCACCAACTCGATGGCGCGGCGCATGACCTCGTAGTGATATCCGCCTTCGTCCATGACCTTGCCCTCCGACTTGCCCCATGCGCGCGCCGCCACTGCGGCCATCCACCTCTTTTTCTAGACAATTCGTCCCGTGGAGCGACCCGAATATTGCGCATCCCGGTGTGCTCGGGCATCAATCGCGGGATGGCCAAGCAGCTCGATTATCATACCATGCGGGAAATCTTCACCCGCTTCCGCGAGGCGGAGCCCGAGCCCAAGGGCGAGCTCGAGCACGTGAACGCCTATACGCTGGTCGTCGCCGTCGCCCTGTCGGCGCAGGCCACCGACGCGGGCGTCAACAAGGCCACCCGCAAGCTGTTCCAGATCGCCGACACGCCGCAGAAGATGCTCGATCTCGGCGAAGAGGGCGTGATCGAACACATCAAGACCATCGGGCTCTACCGCAACAAGGCCAAGAACGTCATCAAGCTGTCGAAGATCCTCGTCGAGGAGTACAACGGCACGGTTCCCTGTTCCCGCGCGGCGCTCGAGAGCCTGCCCGGGGTCGGGCGCAAGACCGCGAACGTGGTCCTGAACATGTGGTGGCACTATCCGGCGCAGGCGGTGGACACCCACATCTTCCGCGTCGGCAACCGCACGGGCATCTGCCCGGGCAAGGACGTGGTGGCGGTCGAGCGCGCCATCGAAGACAATATTCCAGTAGATTTTCAGCAGCACGCCCACCACTGGCTGATCCTGCACGGGCGCTATACCTGCGTCGCGCGCAAGCCGAAGTGCAACGCGTGCCTCATTCGTGACCTTTGTGATTTCGAGGACAAGACACCATGACGCTTACTCCCCAGCATCCGACCAAGAAGTACCAGGTCGTCGGCATCGGTAATGCCATCGTCGACGTGCTGACCCGCGCCGACGACAGCTTTCTAGAGCACATGGGCATCGAGAAGGGCATCATGCAGCTGGTCGAGCGCGAGCGCGCCGAGCAGCTCTACGGCGCCATGGAAAGCCGCGTTCAGGCCCCCGGCGGGTCGGTTGCCAACACCCTCGCGGGGCTCGGCAACCTCGGGCTGCGCACCGGCTTCATCGGCCGCGTGCATGATGACGCGCTGGGCCGCTTCTACGCCGACGCGATGGAAAAGGACGGCTCGGATTTCGTCAACGCGCCGGTGCCGGGGGGCGAGCTGCCGACCTCGCGCTCGATGATCTTCGTCTCGCCCGACGGCGAGCGCTCGATGAACACCTACCTCGGGATCTCCTCCGAGCTCGGGCCCGAGGACGTCTCCGAGGACGTGTCGGCACAGGCCGAGATCATCTTCCTCGAGGGCTATCTCTTCGACAAGCCCAAGGGCAAGGAGGCCTTCCTGCGCGCCGCCCGGACCTGCCGCGCCGCCGGCGGCATCGCGGGCATCGCGATCTCGGACCCGTTCTGCGTCGAGCGTCACCGCGACGACTTCCTGCGCCTCATCGCCAACGAGATGGACTACGTGATCGGCAACGAGGCCGAGATCCGCTCGCTCTACCAGGACGACCACCTCGACAAGGACCTCGCCCGCGTCGCCGAAGTCTGCCCGCTGGTGGTCTGCACCCGCTCGGGCGACGGCGTGACCATCGTCCGGGACGGCGAGCGCATCGACATCCCGGTGACCAAGGTCGTGCCGGTGGATGCCACAGGTGCCGGCGACCAGTTCGCCGCGGGCTTCCTCTACGGTCTCGCCACCGGCGCCGAAATGGAGACCGCCGGCCGCATGGGCACCGTCGCCGCCTCCGAGGTCATCGCGCACATGGGGCCGCGCCCCGAGGCCGACCTCAAGGCCCTGTTCCGGCGGGCCGGGCTGCTCTGACCGGAGAATTTACGCTGGGTTCACGTTAAGAGGCTTCGTGGGGACAACCTTGGAGTGTAATTTCGCGTCATTGGACAGTGATATTGCCCCATTGAAGCGAGAGAGCCCATGTTTGTCATTTTACGTGACGAGAACGCACCCTTCCGCAGCCGAGCCCCGCGCCCGGCTGCGCCCACCGGCCTTCCGGGGTTCGGTCCGGGGGCCCTGGAAAGTCCGATGATCGCGGCGGTGCCCCCGTCGCCCAAGCTCGAGACTGCGGATCTCACCGCTGCCGACATGCGCGACGTGGCGCATGACCCCTCGGTCGCCGCGGTGGCACGCGCCATGCCGACCAAGCTGATCGAACCGGAACCGCTCGACGATGTGCGGGCCGAGGATGCCGAGCCCGCGTGGGGCGTAGCCGCGGTCGGCGCGCTCGATGCGCCGTTCACCGGGGCGGGGGTCAGGGTCGCGGTGCTCGACACCGGCATCGACACCGACCACCCGGCCTTCGCGGGCGTCAATCTCGTGACCCGCGACTTCGCGGGTTCGGGCATCGAGGACGCCAATGGCCACGGCACCCATTGCGCCGGAACGATCTTCGGGCGCGACGTCGACGGCACCCGCATCGGGGTGGCGCGCGGGGTCACCGACGCGCTGATCGGCAAGGTGCTGGGCGACGATGGCAGCGGCTCGTCCGAGATGCTCTTCGACGCGATCAAGTGGGCCTCGGACCAGCAGGCGCAGGTGGTCTCGATGTCGCTGGGCTTCGATTTTCCGGGACTGGTCGAGCAGCTGATCGGAGAGGGCTGGCCGGATCTGCTGGCGGCCTCGGTGGCGCTCGAGGGCTACCGGATGAACCTGCGCATGTTCGACGCGCTGATGGACATGCTGCGGGCGCAGGCGCCGTTTTCGGGCGGCACCGTGGTCTGCGCCGCCGCCGGCAACGAGAGCCGCCGCAACATCGACCCGGGCTTCGAGGTCTCGGCCTCGGTCCCCGCCGCCGCCTTCGGGGTGGTCTCGGTGGGGGCGCTGGGGCAGGGCGACGCGGGGCTCGGCATCGCGGCCTTCTCCAACACCAACCCCACGGTCTCGGCGCCGGGCGTCAACGTCATCTCGGCGGCGACCGGTGGCGGGTTGCGGGCGCTCAACGGCACCTCGATGGCCTGTCCCCACACCGCCGGCATCGCGGCGCTCTGGTGGGAGGCGCAGCGCGCCTCGGGCAGCCCCGCGAATGCCGAGGCGGTGCGGGCGCGGCTGCTCGCCACCTGCACCACCGCCGGGCTCGATCCGGCCACCGACGCGCTCGACCGCGGGCAGGGGCTGGTGCAGGCGCCGCGGGCGGCAGTGGGCTAGGGCACCGGTCGTTTGAGGGGCCTTGGGTGGCATTCAGCTAGGGCCCCCGCCGCTGGGGGCCTCGGACGACTATGGGCTTAGATGCACACCGCTCGAGAGGGAGACACCGCGGGCGGCGGTGCGCCAGGGTGCCCTCCCTTTGAGAGCGGACGGGGTACCGAGGGCGGCACCCGGTGGGCGCGCCCGCCGCTTGAGAGAGGCGCCGCTTAGTGCGCCTCGGCCCAGCTCTTGCCGCGTCCGGCGTCCACGACCAGCGGCACGTCGAGCTTGACCACCGGCTCGGCGGCGCCCTCCATGACCGCGCGGGCCGCGGCGATCAGGTCGTCCTCGGCGCCCTGATCGACCTCGAAGATCAGCTCGTCGTGCACCTGCAGCAGCATCTTCGCGGGGATATCTGCGATGGCGTCGGGCATCCGTACCATGGCGCGCCGGATGATGTCCGCCGCCGTGCCCTGGATCGGCGCGTTGATCGCGGCGCGCTTGGCGAAGCCCGCGCGCGGGCCGCTGGCCGAGATCTCGGGCGTGTGGATGATCCGCCCGAACAGGGTCTCGACCCGCTTGTGTTCCTTCGCGAAGGCCACGATGTCGTCCATGTAGGTCTTGATGCCGGGGAACCGCTCGAAATAGCGGTCGATGAAGGCCTGCGCCTCGCCGCGCGGGATGCGCAGGTTGCGGGCGAGGCCGAAGCCCGAGATGCCGTAGATGACGCCGAAGTTGATCGCCTTGGCCTGACGTCGGATCTCGGGCGTCATTTCCTCCATCGGCACGTTGAACATCTCGGAGGCGGTCATCGCGTGGATGTCCTGGCCCTCGCGGAAGGCTTCCTTCAGCGCGTCGATGCCGGCCATGTGGGCGAGGATGCGCAGCTCGATCTGGCTGTAGTCGAGCGACACGATGGTCTTGCCTTCGGGCGCGACGAAGGCCTCGCGGATGCGCCGCCCTTCCTCGGAGCGCACCGGGATGTTCTGCAGGTTGGGGTCGGTCGAGGCCAGACGGCCGGTGTTCGCACCCGCGATCACGTAGGAGGTGTGGACGCGGCCGGTCTCCTTGTTGATGTGCTCCTGCAGGGCGTCGGTGTAGGTCGACTTGAGCTTGGAGAGCTGGCGCCAGTCCAGCACCCGCGCCGGCAGCTCGTGCTCGGTCGCGAGATCCTCGAGCACGTCGGCGCCGGTGGCATAGGCGCCGGTCTTGCCCTTCTTGCCGCCCTCGAGCCCCATCTTGTCGAAGAGGATCTCGCCCAGCTGCTTGGGGGAGCCGACGTTGAAGCTCTCGCCCGCGAGCTCGTGGATCTCGGTCTCGAGCTGCGCCATCTTCTGGCTGAAGGCGTTCGACATGCGCGAGAGCGTGTCGCGGTCGACCTGCACGCCGGCCATCTCCATCTCGGCCAGCACCGGGACCAGCGGGCGCTCGAGCCCCTCGTAGACCCGGGTGACGCGGACCTGGTGCAGCTGCGGCTTGAAGATCGTCCAGAGGCGCAGGGTGATGTCGGCGTCCTCGGCGGCGTATTTCACCGCGTCCTCGACCGGCACGCGGTCGAAGGTGATTTGGCTCTTGCCCGAGCCCAGCAGCGACTTGATCGGGATCGGCGTGTGCGACAGGTAACGCTCGGAAAGCGTGTCCATGCCGTGCCCGTGCAACCCGCCGTGCATGGCGTAGGACATCAGCATGGTGTCGTCGATGGGGGTGATGCCGATGCCGTAGCGGGCAAAGATCTTGGCATCGTATTTCATGTTCTGCCCGATCTTCATCACCGCCGGATCCTCGAGCAGCGGCTTCAGAAGGTCGAGCGCCTCCTGCATCGGCATCTGCCCCTCGGCGAGCTCGTCACTGCCGAAAAGGTCGTCGGTGGCGGCGGCGCGGTGGGCGAGCGGGATGTAGCAGGCCTTGCCGGGGGTGATGCAGAGCGAGATGCCGACGAGATCGCAGGCCATCTCGTTGAGCCCCGTGGTCTCGGTGTCGACGGCCACCCAGCCACGCTGCTGCGCCTCGGCGATCCACGGCGCGAGCTCTCCGGCGGTCTTGACCCAGCTGTAGCCGGCGGGGTCGATGGCGGGCATCTCGGGCGCGGCACCGGCCTCGGCATCCGCGGCGGCGGGCGCTGCCTCGGGGATGGCAGGGGCGTCCTTGCCGAACTTGTCGGCGACGCGCTTGGTGAGGGTGCGGAACTCCATTTCGGTGAGGAAGCCCAGCAGCACCTCGGGATCCGGGTCGCGGACCTCGAGATCGTCGAGGGTGAAGTCGAGCGGGGTCTCGCAGTCGAGCTGCACGAGGCGCTTCGACAGCTCGATCTGCTCGCGCTTCTCGATCAGGGTCTGGCGGCGCTTGGGCTGCTTGATCTCCTCGGCGCGGTCGAGAAGCTCTTCGAGCGAGCCGAAGTCGTTGATCAGCAGTGCCGCGGTCTTGATGCCGATGCCCGGCGCTCCGGGCACGTTGTCGACCGAATCCCCGGCCAGCGCCTGCACGTCGACGACCCGCTCGGGAAAGACGCCGAACTTCTCGAAGACGCCGTTGCGGTCGATGCGCTTGTTCTTCATGGCGTCGAGCATCTCGACCCCCTCGCCGACCAGCTGCATCAGGTCCTTGTCAGAGGAAATGATCGTCACCCGCCCGCCGGCCTCGCGCGCCTGGCAGGTGAGGGTGGCGATGATGTCGTCGGCCTCGTAGCCCTCGAGCTCCTTGCAGGCGATGTTGAAGGCCAGGGTGGCGGTCCGGGTCAGCGGGATCTGCGGGCGCAGGTCCTCGGGCATGGCCTCGCGGTTGGCCTTGTAGAGGTCGTAGAGATCGTTGCGGAAGGTGTGGCTGCCCTTGTCGAAGATCACCGCGACATGGGTGGGCGCGTCGGGGCCGGAGCTGTCCTCGACGTATTTCTGCAGCATGTTGCAGAAGCCCGACACCGCGCCGATGGGCAGCCCGTCCGACTTGCGGGTGAGCGGCGGCAGCGCGTGATAGGCGCGGAAGATGAAGGCCGATCCGTCGATCAGGTGCAGGTGGCAGCCCTTGCCGAACTGGGTCATGGTGGCGTCTCCCGGTGCTGTGCGTTGCGCCATGGTTTGCCACGGGCGGCGCGCGCCTGCCAGAGGGAATGCCCGGCGGAGGGGGCGAAGGGGGGCCAGCCCCCCGCGCTTCGCGCTCCCCCCGGAGTTTAGGGGCAAGATGAAGGGCGGTGGTCGCGCTTGCGGCAGGCTCTGTGCCTACGCCGGAGGGCTCAGGGTCAGCCGCTGCCGATCAGGATGCCCGCCGCCAGCACCAGCGCGCCGCCAAGGACCACCTGCACGGCGGCGCGGAGGAAGGGGGTCTCCATGTATTTCTTCTGGATCCAGGCGATGGCCCAGAGTTCGAAGAAGACGACGATCCAGGCGATGATCGTGGCCGTCCAGAAATGCGGGATCAGGTAGGGCAGGGCGTGGCCGAGCCCGCCCACCGCCGTCATCACCCCGGAGGCAACGCCGCGCTTGAAGGGCGAGCCGCGGCCCGAGAGTTCGCCATCGTCGGAGGCGGCTTCGGTGAAGCCCATCGAGATGCCGGCGCCGACCGAGGCGGCGAGACCCACGAGGAAGGTGGTGAAAGTGTCCTGCGTGGCGAAGGCGGTGGCGAAGATCGGCGCCAGCGTCGAGACCGAGCCGTCCATCAGCCCCGCGAGCCCCGGCTGCACCCAGGTCAGCACGAACTGGCGGTGGGCGATGCGGTCTTCCTCGTCGCGGGTCTCGCCGTCGAGGTGGTCGCCG
>Ga0208328_1000084_pt1 | contig 54529 bp, 58 predicted proteins | sample DeeseametaMP2633_FD_184170 | JGI IMG/M metagenome (GOLD analysis project Ga0208328, IMG submission 184170) | Marine microbial communities from the Deep Atlantic Ocean - MP2633 (SPAdes) | ecosystem: Environmental > Aquatic > Marine > Unclassified | place: Northeast of Antigua and Barbuda, North...
AAAGGGGGCGCTGCCCCCATCTGCCTGCGGCAGACTCCCCCGGGATATTTATGGCCACTGGAAGACGGGGCGTTCGGACGGGGCGTGTTTTCCAATGGCCCCAAATATCCCCGCCGGAGGCAGGCAAGAGGCCGCGACCACGCGGATCGCCGGGTCTTTCGTCAGGCCGCCGGCCAGGCGCGGGCAAGCCCCGCCATCAGGGCGCGGTCCGTCGGGTCGAGCGGGCCGCTGGCGCCGGGTCGGAACCGGTCGCGGAAGGCGGCGAGCAGCGCGTCGTGCTGGTCGGGGGTAAAGCGGTAGCCGAAGCGTCGGGCGTCGGCGTGGAAGTCGCCGGGCGCGTCCGCCTCGGCGCGGATCGCGAGGCCGCGCCGCGCGAGCCGTGCCCAGTCGAACCGCGGGCCCGGGTCGATCTTGCGCCCCGGCGCCATGTCGGAATGCCCGATCACCCGCTCGGGCGGGATCTGCCAGCGCCCGAGGATGCCCGCGAGCAGCGGCTCGAGCGCCGCCATCTGCGGCTCGGGGAAGGGCTCCTTGCCGGTGTTGGCGATCTCGATGCCGATGGAGCGCGAGTTCACCTCCTCGACGCTGCCCCAGGCCCCGAGGCCCGCGTGCCACGCCCGCATGTCCTCGCGCACCAGCTGCCAGCAGGTGCCGTCACGCGCGATGACGTAATGGGCCGAGACGTTGGAGGCGGGGGTGCAGAGCCAGTCGCGCGCCGCGTCGGCGCCGGCCATGGCGGTGTAGTGCAGCACGACCATGTCCGGCACCGCGCCAAGCCGGCGCGGGCCGAAATTGTCGCTGGGGTGCCAGAGCGGTGTCAGCCGCCGCGCGCCGCGCGGAACGGCGCGGGGTCCCAGGCGCAGGCGAAGCCGTCGCCATCGGGGTCGAGCCCCTTGCGGTCCCGCTGCGGGCCGCCGGCCGCGAGGAAGGCTTCCTGCGCGAGGTCGGACGAGTTGTACTGCCCGCAGGCCCGTCCGATGCGGTTGCCGTCGTAGCGGCCCGAGCGCTCGTAGAGCGGCGTGCCCACCGGGTTGGTGGTCTGCAGCGCGTAGGCCACGATGTTGGGGCTGTTGCTGTCCGGGCGCGGCGGCAGCTGCGTCGGCGTCACCACCTGGTACTGCGCCCGGTTCTGGGCGATCAGCGCCGCGTCGTCCTGGATGTCACGCTCGGCCGAGACCGCCTCGAAGCTGTTCTCGTTCGAGATCCCGGCGGAGTTCGTGACCATCTGCGGCGCGGCGTTCGAGGGCGAGGCCTGCAGCGGCGCCACGCCCGAGTTCTGCGCCGCGGCGCTGGCGGCGGCCTGCGTCTCGAGGCCGTTGCCGTCGAGGGTGCTGGTCTCGACCGCGGTCGGCGGCTGAACGGTCAGCTGGGTGTTCAGCGCCTCCTGCTGCGAGCGGTACTGCTGCTCGCCGTAGTCCTGGAACCCGACGCCTGCACCGCTGTCGGGCATGTTCGATGCACATCCCGCCAGCGCCAGCGCCGCCACTCCGCAAAGGAAAACCGTTCTCATGTCGATGTCGTCACCCTTCCTGTCCGTGCGTTCCTACCACCACTTCGCCGGCTTTTCCACAAAGCCCGCGGCGCGCTCGAGCGCGTAGGCGGTGTTCAGCAGATCGCCCTCTTCCCAGGGCCGCCCGATCAGCTGCAGCCCCAGCGGCAGGCCCTGCTTGTCCAGCCCCGCCGGAACGCTAACGCCCGGAAGCCCGGCAAGGTTCACCGTGACGGTGAAAACGTCGTTGAGATACATCTGCACCGGATCCGCGTCCTGCATCTCGCCCAGCCCGAAGGCGGCCGAGGGGGTGGCGGGGGTGAGGATGGCGTCGACCCCGGATGCGAAGGCATCCTCGAAGTCCTTCTTGATCAGGGTACGGACCTTGCGGGCGCGGTTGTAATAGGCGTCGTAGAAGCCCGCCGACAGCACGTAGGTGCCGACCATGACCCGGCGCTGGACCTCGGCGCCGAAGCCCTCGGCGCGGGTCTTCTCGTACATGTCGTTGATGCCCTCGCCCTGCGAGAGCCGGGCGCGGTGGCCGTAGCGCACGCCGTCGTAGCGGGCGAGGTTCGACGAGGCCTCGGCCGGCGCGATCACGTAGTAGGTGGGCAGCGCGTATTTGGTGTGCGGCAGCGAGATGTCGACGATCTTTGCACCCGCGTCCGCCAGCATGTCGCGGCCCCGGGCCCAGAGCGCCTCGATCTCGTCGGGCATGCCGTCCATGTGGTATTCGCGCGGGATGCCGATGGTCTTGCCGCGGATGTCGCCGGTCAGCATGGCCTCGAAATCCGGCACCGCCAGCTCGGCCGAGGTCGAATCCTTGGGATCGTGGCCGCACATTGCCTGCAGCAGGATCGCGGCGTCGCGCACGTCCTTGGTCATCGGGCCGGCCTGGTCGAGCGACGAGGCGAAGGCCACGATGCCCCAGCGCGAGCAGCGCCCGTAGGTCGGCTTGATGCCGGTGATGCCGGTGAAGGCCGCGGGCTGGCGGATCGAGCCGCCGGTGTCGGTGCCGGTGGCGGCAAGGCAGAGATCCGCCGCGACCGCCGCCGCCGAGCCGCCGGACGAGCCGCCGGGCGTCAGCGCGGTGTCGTCGTTGCCGCGGCGCCACGGGTTGACCGCGTTGCCGTAGCACGAGGTCTCGTTCGACGAGCCCATGGCGAACTCGTCCATGTTGAGCTTGCCGAGCATCACCGCGCCCGCGTCGAAGAGCTTGCCGGTGACGGTGGATTCGTACTCGGGTTTGAAGCCCTCGAGGATGCGCGAGGCGGCCTGCGACGGCACGCCCCTGGTGCAGAAGAGGTCCTTGATGCCCATCGGGATGCCGCAGAGCGACGGCGCCTCGCCGCCCTTGATGCGGGCATCGGCGGCCTTGGCCTGCTCCATGGCGATCTCAGGGGTCTTGTGCACGAAGGCCCCGAGCGCGTCGGCGGCGTCGATGGCGCCGAGGCAGGCTTCGGTCAGCTCTACCGAGGTCACGTCACCGGCGCGCAGCGCGTCGCGCGCCTCGGCCACTTTCATCTTGGTCAGATCGGTCATTCCACCACCTTCGGCACGGCAAAGAAGCCCTCGCGGGCATCGGGGGCATTGCTCAGGATCTTGTCCTGCTGGTTGCCGTCGGTCACGCCGTCCTGCCGGCGCTTGAGACGCATCGGGGTGACCGAGACCATCGGCTCGACGCCCTCCACGTCCACTTCGTTCAGCTGCTCGATGAAATCGAGGATGTTCGAGAATTCCTGTGCCAGCGCCGGAAGCTGGTCGTCCTCGACCCGGATCCGGGCGAGCTTCGCCACGCGGGCGGCGGTGTCGGTGTCGATCGACATCGGGCGGCTCCCCTGTCTGAATATGTCCGCAAGACTTTCGCCCGCTTTACCGCCGCAGCCGCGCAGCCGCAAGCGTGTCGGGCGCGCGCCACCGTCCACAAGGCCGTCATCGCGCAGCACGCGTCCCCCGCCACCGGCAGGATCGTCCGCGGCCCGGGCGGCACCACCAGCACCGCCCCGGCCCTTCATCTTGCCAGATAAACTCCGGGGGTGAGGCGCGGCACGCGCCGAGGGGGCAGCGCCCCCTTCTGTCTCCGAAGGTCTTCCCCCCCCCGAACCTTCACTCCAGCGCGTAGGGCAGAACCTCGCGCCGCTCCGGGTCGATGGCGAGCCGCTTCTCGAGCGGCGGCACCGAGCGCTGGTGGCAGTCGGTGCGCTCGCAGATCCGGCAGGAGATGCCGATGGGCTCGAAGGCGCCGTCGCGGTCGAGCCCCAGCCCGTCGGCATAGACCAGCGCGCCAGCGTGGCGCACCTCGCAGCCGAGCGCCATGGCATAGCGCCGCACCGGCGCGCCGAAATGGCCGCCGCGCTTGGTGACGTCGCGGGCCAGCAGCACGTAGCGCACCCCGTCTGGGGTCTCGGCGAGCTGGCGCAGGAAACGGCCCGGGGTCTCGAAGGCGCGGTGCACGTTCCAGAGCGGGCAGGCGCCGCCGAAGCGGGCGAACTGCAGCCGCGTGGCCGAGTGGCGCTTGGTGATGGTGCCGGCCTGGTCGACGCGGGCGAAGAAGAACGGGATGCCCTTGGCGCCGGGCCGCTGCAGCGTCGACAGCCGGTGCGCCACCTGCTCGATCGAGGCCCCGAAGCGCGAGGCCAGCAGCTCGAGATCGTGGCGCGCCTCCTGCGCGGCGGCAAGGAAGCGGCCATAGGGCATCATCGCGGCGCCGGCGAAATAGTTGGCAAGCCCCAGCTTGGCGATGGCGCGGGCGGCGTCGGACTGGAACCGCGCAAGGTCCAGCGTCGCCTCGAGCAGATCGTTCTGCCGCAACAGCGCCACCTGCACCAGCAGCTGGAAGCTCTGGGTCTCGGGCGGGGCGAGGCTCGAGAGGGTGAGCACCTTGCGCTCGGGATCGAAGACCCGCAGCGCGCCGGTCTGGGCGAACTCGACACGGATGCCGCGCTCGCGCAGCCGCGAGATCACGCCCGCGCGCATGTCGCCGGTCAGCCCGCCGGCGTAGTGCTCGGCGGCGCGGTCGACGGCGTCGATGTAGTTGTCGCAATAGTGGAAGAAGTCGCGCACCTCTTCCCACGGCGAGGGCTGGAGCTGCGCGCCCTCGCGCCCCAGCGCCTCGTCAAGCGAGGCCAGCCGCTCGTGGGTCTGCCGGTAGGCGCGGTGCAGTTCGAGAAAGGCGCGGGCCAGCGCCGGCGCGTTCGAGGCGGTGAGCCGCAGGTCGGCCAGCGGGGGGGCCTCGCCGAACACCGGGTCGGCCAGCGCCTCGCGCATGTCGGTGACCAGCCGTTCGCTGTCGCCCTGTCCCAGCTCGGTGACGTCGAAGCCGAATTCCTGCGCCAGCGCCAGCACCACCGTGGTCGAGACCGGGCGGTTGTTGTTCTCCATCTGGTTCAGGTAGGGCAGCGAGATCCCCAGCTTTCCGGCGAAATCCTTCTGCGTCAGGCCGAGGCGGCCGCGCAGGTCGCGCAGCTTGGCGCCGGCGTAAAGCTTGCGTGTGGGCATGTCTCCTCCTCCGTCGCCCGGCGGGGCGGCCTGCGGGGCCGGGTGGCTTTGCAGCTTAGCGCCGGGTAGTGACGTTCTTTGCAAATCTCTCGCGCCACGTCCAGAGGGCGCGCTTGCAGGAAGGTCAGGATCGGAGGGAAGGGGCCGGGCTCAGAGGGCGAGCCCGGCGAGCCGGCGCTCGCGGTGGATCACCAGCAGGATCGACACGATCGAGGCGCCGCCGGTGGCGAACATCAGCCAGAGGAGCGGCCACGCGCCGGTGCCGGGTTGCAGCAGGGCGCCCGCCAGCGCCGAGAGCGCCGCGCCGCCGCCGATCATGATCGCGCCCGAGAGGCCCGAGGCGGTGCCCGCCAGATGCGGCCGCACCGACAGCGCGCCGGCGGTGGCGTTGGGGATGGTCATGCCGTTGCCGAGACCCACGAAGGTCATGAAGCCGAAGAAGGTCCATTCCGACTGGAATCCCGCGGCGAAGACCAGCAACGCCGTGCCGAGCCCCGTGGCGTTCAGCACGCAGCCCCAGAGGATCATGCGGTTGATGCCGACCCGCGCCGAGTAGCGCCCCGACAGGCCGTTGCCGATGAAGTAGCCCACGGCAGGCGCACCGAAGAAGAACCCCAGCGCCGAGGGCGAGAGGTGGAACACCTCGGAGCCCACGAAGGGCGCGCCGCCGAGATAGGCGAAGAAGGCACCCGAGGAGAGCGCGCAGGTCAGCGCGTAGCCCCAGAAGCGCGGGCTGCGGAAGAGCTCGGGGTATTCGCGGAACTGCTGCATCAGCGACAGCCCGCGCGACACCGATGTCTCGCCGAGGTCGCGCCAGCTCATCCACAGGATCAGCGCGCCGAGGATGAACAGGAGCCAGAAGGTCGACTGCCAGCCGAAGGCCTCGTCGAGCATGCCGCCGAACACCGGGCCCACCATCGGCACCACCGCGACGCCCATGGTCACGTAGCCGATCATCGACGCCGCCTGGTCCTGCGGCACCATGTCCCGGACCACCGCGCGGCTCAGCACCATCGCCGTCACGACCACGGCCTGACACATCCGGAAGGCGAGGAAGGTGGCGATGTCGGGGGCGAAGATGCAGCCGAGCGTCGCCCCGAGGAACAGCACCAGACCCCAGAGAATCACGGGGCGTCGCCCGAACTTGTCCGAGATCGGCCCGATGATGATCTGCAGGAGCGCGTTCACCCCAAGGTAGATCGCCACCGACAGCTGCATGAGCCGGTATTCCGTGTGGAAATGCTCGGTCATCTTGGGCAGCGACGGCAGGAACACGTTCATCGCAAGCGCCGACAGCCCGGCCAGCAGGATCAGCGTGACGATATGTGGCGGGGTCGAGCGGTCCAGAAAGCGAACCATGGGTCCATTTTGCATGGCTAGAGCCGTATGGTCCCCTGCGCGGTTTGTCCATTCGGGAAAGCGTGACCCCGATTTATTTGCGCCTTTGCAATTAGCGTCGAACGGCCTTTTCAGGCTTTGCAAATTTGCCGAATTTGACTTGAGTGGGAAAGCCGCCTCTGTATGGTCACGCCAAACGAAAGGGACGGCGATGAAAGACATTCTGCACGAACTGGAAGACCGGCGCGCAGGTGCGCGCCTCGGCGGTGGCCAGAAGCGGATCGACGCGCAGCACGCCAAGGGCAAGCTGACCGCGCGCGAGCGGATCGAGCTTCTCCTCGACGATGGCAGCTTCGAGGAATACGACATGTTCGTCGCCCACCGCTGCACCGATTTCGGCATGGAGAACAACCGTCCGTACGGTGACGGCGTGATCACCGGCTGGGGCACCATCAACGGCCGCATGGTCTATGTCTTCAGCCAGGATTTCACCGTCCTCGGCGGGTCGGTCTCGGCCACCCACGCCCAGAAGATCTGCAAGATCATGGACATGGCGATGCAGAACGGCGCCCCGGTGATCGGTCTCAACGACTCGGGCGGCGCGCGCATCCAGGAGGGTGTCGACAGCCTCGCGGGCTACGCCGAGATCTTCCAGCGCAACGTGCTCGCCTCGGGCGTGGTGCCGCAGATCTCCGTCATCATGGGCCCCTGCGCCGGCGGCGCGGTCTACTCGCCCGCGATGACCGACTTCATCTTCATGGTGAAGGACACCTCCTACATGTTCGTCACCGGCCCCGACGTGGTGAAGACCGTGACCAACGAGGTGGTGACCGCCGAAGAGCTGGGCGGTGCCTCGACCCACACCAAGAAGAGTTCGGTCGCCGACGGCGCCTTCGAGAACGACGTGGAGGCCCTGGCCGAAGTGCGCCGCCTCGTCGACTTCCTGCCGCTCAACAACCGCCAGAAGCCGCCGGTGCGGCCGTTCTTCGACGACGTGGCGCGGCTCGAGGACTCGCTCGACACGATCATCCCCGAGAACGCCAACCAGCCCTACGACATGAAGGAACTGATCCTGAAGGTCGCGGACGAGGGCGATTTCTACGAGATCCAGGAAGAGCACGCCAAGAACATCATCACCGGCTTCATCCGGCTCGAGGGCCAGACGGTGGGCGTGATCGCCAACCAGCCGATGGTGCTGGCGGGCTGTCTCGACATCGACAGCTCGAAGAAGGCGGCGCGGTTCGTGCGCTTCTGCGACTGTTTCGAGATCCCGCTGCTGACCTTCGTGGACGTGCCGGGCTTCCTGCCGGGCACCGGCCAGGAATACGGCGGCGTCATCAAGCACGGCGCCAAGCTGCTCTTCGCCTATGGCGAGGCGACGGTGCCCAAGGTCACCGTGATCACCCGCAAGGCCTATGGCGGCGCCTATGACGTGATGAGCTCCAAGCACCTGCGCGGCGACGTGAACTACGCCTGGCCCACCGCCGAGATCGCGGTGATGGGCGCCAAGGGCGCGACCGAGATCATCCACCGCGCCGATCTCGGCGACCCGGAGAAGATCGCCAAGCACACCGCCGATTACGAGGGCCGCTTCGCCAACCCCTTCGTGGCGGCCGAGCGCGGCTTCATCGACGAGGTGATCCAGCCGCGGTCGACCCGTCGCCGGGTGAGCCGCGCCTTCGCGATGCTGCGGGGCAAGCAGCTCTCGAACCCGTGGAAGAAGCACGACAACATTCCGCTCTGATCCGGACAGGAGGGGAGGGGGAATGGCCCGCGGGGCATGGCATATGCACGAGGAGGAGGGCGGGCTGATCCTCGCCCGCCGCTGGCCGGCGCGATTTGACCTCGTGGTCGAGACGCGCCTGCCTGCGGTGACGCGCCGGGGCCGGCTGGCCCATCAGGTGCGGCAGGACGTCTGGCGCGCCTTGCGCGACCTGCGCGGCTTCTCGCCCTGCGTGTCGGTGCGGACCGACGACGAGGGCACCGTGCTGCGGGCGGGCGGACAGCTTGACGCGGCGGCCCCCGGAGCGTTGGCGGCGAGACGCATCGCCGCCGTTCTCGAGGACCCGGGCAACCGTGCCCGCTGGCTCAGGTGGTCCAGATGATGTTGAACCTGCCGGTGATTCTCCTCGTTGCCGCGGCAGCGATCCCGGTGGCGGGCGAACCCGTCGTGGTGCCCTCCGGGATGCCGGTCAGCTTCGAGGATGTCATTTGGGACCAGCCCGGCGACGGTCTGGTCTACCGCTTTCGCTTCCTCGCACCCGAGATCGGGGGGGAGGCGCCGAGACTTTACGAAGAGGTGTCATCCGACATGGATTATCTATGCGAGTCCTTCGCGCTGCCGCGGCTCGCGGCGATCGGCCCCGAGCCATCGCGCATCGTGATCTCCCTAATGGCCGAACCGGTCGCCTTCGGCGATCCGGCGCCTGAGGTGAGGCAGTATTTTGAGGCCTACTCCCACGCTGATGGCAACTGCATCTGGGAGGCTTTCTGATGCCTGCACAACATCTTGGGAGATTTTGCTCATACGGTGGGCAGACTGCGTCTTTGCAGTCACATATCCGCTTTGCAGCGCGAGGCAGATATTGTCGCCGCAAAACTTGGGCTATGTTGAAATCCGATTGCACCCAAGCAATCGAAACCTCGGAGCGAGGACAGGCAAGGCCAGAGGGCTTTGTCGGTTCCGTTGAACCTGACAGGAGAAAAAGATGTCCAAGAGCATCAAAGTGCTTGCAATGCTTGGTCTGTTCGGGCTTGCCGCTTGCGGCGGTCAGCAAGAAGAAGAGTACGTGGTGGTCGACCCCGAGCCGATCACGACCGAGCCCGTCTACACCGGCAAGTACAAGTAATACTGTGGGGCGGGCCTGCGGGCCCGCCCCCCTTTCGCCCTGCGCGGTGGCCCTCGGTTCGGAGGGCGGGCGATGCTGAAACACCGTGGCTTCCCGGGCCGTCTGCCCGGAACCGATTTCCAGTTCACCATCCGGCGGGCCAACCCGCGCGGCGTCACTGCGATTGTGCGTCGCGAACGCTATCGCGACCGCAAGGCCGTGGACAAGCGCGCCGACCTCGCCTTCATGGCGGCGCTGTGGGAACACTTCGGCGACCAGCCTTTCGAGCGCGGCAATCTCGATGCGGGACGCCTGTCCTGGTTGTTCGGCCGCGAGGTGCTCCCCTACGACGATCCCTTCGATCCGGAGAGCTACGAGTCGCTGCTCGTGATCAACGAGCAGGCCGCCCGTGCGTCCTTCCCCGAGGTTTTCGAGGAGGACGGGGATTGGGAGTGATTGCACAACTCATGGTTGCAGATTGGCGGGAAAACGCCGATCTGCGCGTGTGCGTCAGATTCGCCTTTGCGGGGGGTGGTCATTCGTGCAACGTAAGGTTGTTGCGAGTTGATTGGCGCCATCGCAGGGCGCCCCTCATTCACCGTTACCCTTCCCCTTGCGGACGGCCCGACTCATCCCCTGGTCGGCCGTCCGCGCCTTCTTACCGACGTGTGACGGTCGCCGCGCGGCTTTCCGCCCAATCTCGGCGCCGGGCCGCCGCTTTTGCGCGCGGTGACGAATTTCGATGGAACCTCCCCGCGGAATCTGGCGTTTATGCACTGATCGTTTCAACGACCAGAACGGAACAAAGGGAGTTTCCAACATGGCAAAGACCGCCATCCGCGTCGCCGCAATCCTCGGCCTCTTCACCGTTGCAGCTTGCGAAAGCTCGGACCTCAGCCGTGGCGCCATCGGCGCTGGCTCGGGCTATCTCATCGACCGCGCAGTCGGTGGTGACGGCATGGTCGGTGCAGCCGTTGGTGCGACCGCAGGCGTGGTCTGCGACGACGTCACGCCGCAGTACTGCAACTGATCGACTGATCTCCGCGGCGCCTCGCGCCGCGGCACAACAGACATCAAAGCCATCGGGGCCCTCAGCCCCGGTGGCTTTTTTCGTGGCCGGAGGCGCCGCGGCGCGCTGCGGCCGTGGGAACTCGTAGGAAAGGGACGACAATGTTCGACAAGATCCTGATCGCCAACCGGGGCGAGATCGCCTGCCGGGTCATGAAGACGGCCAAGAAGATGGGCATCAAGACGGTGGCTGTCTATTCGGAGGCCGACAAGCACGCCCTGCACGTCGCCATGGCCGACGAGGCGGTGCACATCGGCCCGCCGCAGGCCAACCAGTCCTACATCGTGATCGACAAGATCATGCAGGCCGTCAAGGACACCGGAGCGCAGGCGGTGCACCCGGGCTACGGCTTCCTCTCCGAGAACCCCAAGTTCGCCGATGCGCTCGAGGCCGCCGGCGTCGCCTTCGTGGGCCCGCCCAAGGGCGCCATCGAGGCGATGGGCGACAAGATCACCTCGAAGAAGATCGCGCAGGAAGCCGGCGTGAACACGGTTCCGGGCTACATGGGTCTGATCGAGGACGCCGACGAGGCGGTGAAGATCTCGGGCGAAATCGGCTATCCGGTGATGATCAAGGCCTCCGCCGGCGGCGGCGGCAAGGGCATGCGCATCGCGTGGAACGACCAGGAGGCGCGCGAGGGCTTCCAGTCCTCGAAGAACGAGGCCGCCTCGAGCTTCGGCGACGACCGGATCTTCATCGAGAAGTTCGTCACCCAGCCGCGCCACATCGAGATCCAGGTGCTCTGTGACGCGCATGGCAACGGCCTCTGGCTGAACGAGCGCGAATGCTCGATCCAGCGCCGGAACCAGAAGGTGGTGGAAGAGGCGCCGAGCCCGTTCCTCGACCCCGAGACCCGCAAGGCGATGGGCGAGCAGGCCGTGGCGCTGGCCAAGGCCGTGGGCTACACCTCGGCCGGCACCGTCGAGTTCATCGTCGACGGCGACAAGAACTTCTACTTCCTCGAGATGAACACCCGCCTGCAGGTGGAGCACCCGGTCACCGAGCTGATCACCGGCATCGACCTTGTCGAGCAGATGATCCGCATCGCCAACGGCGAGCCGCTGAGCATCACCCAGGATGACGTCGGCATCAACGGCTGGGCCATCGAGAATCGGCTCTACGCCGAGGACCCGTACCGCAACTTCCTGCCCTCCATCGGCCGCCTGACCCGCTACCGTCCGCCCGCCGAGGGCGCGCTGGGCGAGGGCATCGTGCGCAACGACACCGGCGTCTTCGAGGGCGGCGAGATCTCGATGTACTACGACCCGATGATCGCCAAGCTCTGCACCTGGGCGCCGACCCGCGAGGCGGCGATCGAGGTGATGCGCAACGCGCTCGACAGCTTCGAGGTCGAGGGCATCGGCCACAACCTGCCCTTCGTCGCCGCCGTGATGGACCACGAGCGCTTCATCACCGGCAACATCACCACCGCCTTCATCGCCGAGGAATATCCGGACGGCTTCCAGGGCGTGACGCTGTCCGACGACAAGCTGCGCGACATCGCCGCCGCCAGCGCCGCGATGAACCGCGTGGCCGAAATCCGCCGCGCCCGCATCTCGGGCACGCTCGACAACCACGAGCGCAAGGTCGGCACCGAGTGGAACGTGACGCTGCAGGGTGCGAGCTACGACATGACGCTCGCCGCCGACCGGCAGGGCGCCACGGTGACCTTCTCCGATGGCGCTTCGCTGCGGGTCGAGGGCGACTGGACGCCGGGGCAGACGCTGGCCCACATGACCGTGGACGGCAAGCCGCTGGTGCTGAAGGTCGGCAAGATCTCGGGCGGGTTCCGCATCCGCTCGCGCGGGGCGGATCTCAAGGTGCACGTGCGCACCCCGCGCCAGGCCGAGCTTGCCCGGCTGATGCCCGAGAAGCTGCCGCCGGACACCTCGAAGATGCTGCTCTGCCCGATGCCCGGTCTCATCGTGTCGATGAACGTGGCCGAGGGCGACGAGGTGCAGGAGGGCCAGGCGCTCTGCACCGTCGAGGCGATGAAGATGGAGAACATCCTGCGCGCCGAGCGCCGGGGCGTGGTCGCGAAGATCAACGCGGGGCCGGGCGACAGCCTCGCGGTGGACGATGTGATCATGGAGTTCGAGTAACCCGCGCCATGACCCTGCGCCGTGACATACCGGCCCCGCGGGCTCTGGCCTGCGTGACGGCGTCCCCCGGATCCGGGGGAGATGTCTCCGATTGGTCGGAGACGTCACGGCGTTGCCGCAGTCTGCGAAGGTTGCGGCAACCTCTGGCGGCGACGCTGTCCCTGTGGGGGCATTGCCGCGGAGGTGGGTGTCATGACGGGGACCTGGCGGTCCGGGCGGTGCGCCCGGGCCATGGGGCTGGCGGTGTCGCTGGCCCTCTCCATGGCGCTTTCGGGTTGTTTCTTCGAGACCGAGCAGAGCCTCAGGGCGCAGCTCTCCGAGACGCTCTACCTGCGCGAGCCGCTCTACTTCCGCGACCGGCTCGGCTGCACGGCGGCGCTCTACTCGCTCTATTCCCGCTATCCCAAGCCGGGGGTGATCCCGGTGAGCGACCTCACCGCGGCGCTGTTCCTGATGGAGCGGGGCAGGGCGGTGGCCTTCAACGTGGGGCTCAGCCCCGACGACATCTCGCGCGAGGTGATCGGGCGCGAGCAGCGCAGCGGGCTGGGGATCGTCAACGCCGGCGTGTCGGGGGCGACGGGCTGTCTCGAGGAACGGCTCGAGGTGCCGCTCTACGAGGCCATGCTGAACCCCGAGGTGGTCACGGTCTACGACCCGCAGGCGCGGGTGCTGTCGCTGATCGAATGGGAGCAGAGGCGCGTCTGGGTGCTGCGCTCCTACGACTGAGCGCCGGTCACTCGGCGGGGGCGTCCATCGGCGGGCGCACGGCGGAGTGCCGGTCGCGCACCTCCTGCTTGCGCAGGGGCAGCTTGTCGATGGACCGCGAGATCTCGCGCACGTCCCACGGCGCGGGCTTGCGCAGCAGGATCGTGCCGTCCTTCGAGATCAGCGTGAACATGAAGCCGCGCGGCCGCAGCTCCTGCCGGATCGGAGAACGTGCAGAGGGGTCGGTGTCGGTGATCACCACCACGTCGCGGTCCTCGAGCGCGTCGAGCCGGGCGTTGATCAGCTCCATCTGCTGCACGAAGCGCGGGTCGGCCGGGTTGTCGGCGAAGACCACCAGCGGCCGGCTGATCCAGCGGAAGTCGTCGAGCGTCGCGTCGCCCGCCGGTCGGATGGTCTCGGCCGCGGGCGTTTCGGCACCCTGCGCCGCGCCAAGGCCCGCCGTCAGGGTGAACAGTCCGATGAGGACGGGTTTTATCCAGCGCATCATACCCCAAGATATAGGCACGGGGTGCCGCACCGCACAATGTTTCCAAGAGACTATCGGGATTTTTTCCACCCTTAACCGGTTTCACACCGGGGAGGGCGCATGATGCCGCGGATCGCATGCACAAGGAAATCCTGCCGTGGACATCATCCTGCACCTGGGCGCCCATCGCGCCGCCTCGACCTCGTTCCAGACCTACCTGCGGGGCGCGGATGCGCAGCTCGCGGGGCAGGGGATCGGGTTCTGGGGGCCATGGCGGACCCGCAAGGGGCTGTTTCACGGGCTGATGGGGCCCGAGGCGCGGCCGGGCGACGCGCAGCGCGCGGCGGGGCGGGTGCGGCTTGCCGCCGAGGCGGCGTCGCGGCGCGGGCTGGGGGTGTTGCTGGTCTCGGACGAGAACATGCTGGGCACGCCGCGGGACTGCCTGCGCGCCCGCAAGCTCTACCCCGCGGCGGGGCCGCGGCTGGCGCAGCTCCTGCGGGGCTTCGGCAAGGTCGAGCGCGCGGTGCTGCAGATCCGCTCGCCCGAGATGTGGTGGGCCTCGTTGCTGGCCCAGCTCGTGGCGCGCGGCATGGCGCTGCCCGAGCCGGGGCTGATCGACCATCTGATCGCGCAGCGGCGCGGCTGGCGCGAGGTGATCGCGGACGTGGCTGCGGCGCTGCCCGGGACCGAGCTGCTGGTCACGCCGTTCGAGCGCTTCGCCTCGCGGCCCGACCGGCTGCTGAAACAGACCACCGGCGTGCTCTTCACGCCGCCACTGCCCTCGGGCGGGATCTGGGCGCATCGCGGCCCCTCCCTGCCGGAGCTGCGCGCCCTGCTCGCCGAGCGGGGCGAGGACGCAACGTCGCTGCCTGCCGGAGAGGGGCGCTGGATGCCCTTCACCCCGGTGCAGGCCGCCGACCTGCGCGAGAGATATGCCGACGACCTGTTCTGGCTGCGTGCCGGGGCGGACGGGCTGGCACGACTGACAGAGGACCCGGAGCCCGCGACGGCCAGCACGAACTGGCCGCCGGCTTCAAAGGAGAGAGGACGGGACGATGACGGCCAAACTGGACGATTGGCGCACTCTGGCTGAGAAGGAACTGCGGGGGCGCCCGCTCGACGATCTGACCTGGACCACGATCGAGGGGATCGAGGTCAAACCGATCTACACCCCCGCCGATGTCGAGGGGCTGCCGCAGGTCGGTGAACTGCCGGGCTTCGAGCCCTTCACCCGCGGCGTGAAGGCGACGATGTACGCCGGCCGGCCCTGGACCATCCGGCAGTACGCGGGCTTCTCCACCGCCGAGGAATCGAACGCCTTCTACCGCAAGGCGCTGGCCGCCGGTCAGCAGGGCGTCTCGGTGGCCTTCGACCTCGCGACCCACCGCGGCTACGACAGCGACCACCCGCGCGTGGTGGGCGACGTCGGCAAGGCGGGCGTGGCCATCGACTCGGTCGAGGACATGAAGGTGCTGTTCAGCGGCATCCCGCTCGACAAGGTGTCGGTCTCGATGACCATGAACGGCGCGGTGATCCCGGTGCTGGCGAACTTCATCGTCACCGGCGAAGAGCAGGGCCATGACCGGGCGCTGCTCTCGGGCACGATCCAGAACGACATCCTGAAAGAGTTCATGGTGCGGAACACCTACATCTATCCGCCCGAACCCTCGATGCGCATCATCGCCGACATCATCGAGTACACCTCGAACGAGATGCCGAAGTTCAACTCGATCTCGATCTCGGGCTACCACATGCAGGAGGCCGGCGCCTCGCTGGTGCAGGAGCTCGCCTACACGCTGGCGGACGGCAAGGAATACGTGAAGACCGCCATGGACGCCGGCATGGACATCGACAAGTTCGCCGGCCGGCTGTCGTTCTTCTTCGCCATCGGCAAGAACTTCTTCATGGAGATCGCCAAGCTGCGCGCCGCGCGGATGCTGTGGTCGCGCATCATGACCGAGCTCGGCGCCCGCGATGCCCGCTCCAAGATGCTGCGCACGCACTGCCAGACCTCGGGCGTCTCGCTGACCGAGCAGGATCCCTACAACAACGTCATCCGCACCGCCTACGAGGCGATGAGCGCGGTGCTCGGCGGCACCCAGTCGCTGCACACCAACGCGCTCGACGAGGCCATCGCGCTGCCGACCGAGTTCTCGGCCCGGATCGCGCGGAACACCCAGCTCATCCTGCAGGAAGAGACCGGCGTGACCAAGGTCGTCGACCCGATGGCGGGGTCCTACTACGTCGAGAAGCTGACCGCCGACCTCGCCGAGGCGGCGTGGAAGCTGATCGAGGAAGTGGACGAGATGGGCGGCATGACCAAGGCGGTGGCCAGCGGCATGCCCAAGCTGCGGATCGAGGAGACCGCCGCCAAGCGTCAGGCCGACATCGACCGAGGCGACGACGTGATCGTGGGGGTGAACAAGTACCGCCTCGCGAAGGAAGACGAACTCGACATCCTCGACATCGACAACGCCAAGGTCCGCGAGGGCCAGGTCAGGTCGCTCGAGACCATCCGCGCGACCCGTGACGGGGCCGCCTGCGACGCCGCGCTGGCCGAGCTGGAGCGGCGCGCGAAAGAGGGCGGCAACCTGCTCGAGGCCGCCGTCGAAGCCGCCCGCGCGCGGGCCACTGTCGGAGAGATCAGCATGGCGATGGAAAAGGTGTTCGGCCGCCACCGGGCCGAGGTGAAGACGCTGGCGGGGGTCTACGGCGCCGCCTACGAGGGCGACGAGGGCTTTGCCGCCATCCAGAAGGCCGTCGAGGACTTCGCCGAGGAGGAAGGCCGCCGTCCGCGGATGCTCGTGGTCAAGATGGGGCAGGACGGTCACGACCGCGGGGCCAAGGTCATCGCCACGGCCTTTGCCGACATCGGTTTCGACGTGGATGTGGGCCCGCTGTTCCAGACCCCGGAAGAGGCCGCGCAGGATGCCATCGACAACGATGTGCACATCGTCGGGATCTCGTCGCAGGCGGCGGGTCACAAGACGCTGGCACCGCAGCTGATCGAGGCGCTGAAGGCGCAGGGCGCCGAGGACATCATCGTGATCTGCGGCGGGGTCATCCCGCATCAGGACTACAAGTTCCTCTACGACTCCGGCGTGAAGGCGATCTTCGGCCCGGGCACCAACATCCCGGAAGCCGCGCGCGACATCCTCGAGCTGGTGCGCAAGGCACGGAGCTGAGCAGGGCCCGCGGCCCGGCGCAACGTGCCGCCGTGTGACATCCGAGAGGGCGCGGAGGCAGGTCTTCCGCGCCCTTCCGTTTCCGGGCGTTTCGGGGCTGGCGCCCCCCAAGGACGGCGCCTCACGCGTCCGGCTGGTGGGCCTGCGGCGGCACCACCGCGCACCGGGCGCCTTGGCCAACTGCGTGCAAACCGGGAGTTTGTCGCGGTTTTGGGGGTCCGCGGGCCGCCGCCGCGCGACAGTCCCCTGAAAATCGACGGGGCGAGGGGGCAACCGCGGCCCCTGACACTCTTTTTCGATTTTCTTGGCGATTTCCGTGGCCTATCGTTTCCCGAACTTTTCAGAAGACGGGCGGCGGATGAAGCTGCAACTGGATCACATCGCGGTGCTGGGCGAGAGCCTCGAGGAAGCGGTCGCCCACGCCGAGGCGGCGGCGGGCGTGCCGATGCTGCCGGGGGGCGCGCATGAGCGCTACGGCACCCACAACCAGCTTCTCGGGCTGGGCGGCGTCTATCTCGAAGCCATCGCCATCGACCCCTCGGCCGAGCCCCCGGAGGACCCGCGCTGGTTCGGGCTCGACCGGTTCCACGGGCCGGCGCGGCTCGACAAGTGGATCTGCCGGGTGCGCGACATGGACGCGGCCCTTGCGGCGCTGCCCATGGCGGGCCGGCCGGTGGAGCTGGCGCGCGGGCGGCTGCGCTGGATCATGGCGGTGCCCGAGGACGGGCTCCTGCCCTATGACGGCGTCTTCCCGGCGCTGATCCAGTGGCTGAGCCCGGTGCCCGCGGGCGCCATCCTCTCGGCCTCCGGTACGCGGCTCGAGGGGCTCGAGGTCATCCACCCGCAGGCCACCGAGCTGCAGGCGCTGCTGGCGCCGTGGCTCGACGCGCCGCTGGTGCGCTTCACCACCGGCGCCAAGCCCGGTTTGCGCGCCGAGCTGCGCACGCCGCAGGGCCACCCGCGCGTGCTGCAGTGATCGTCCGTCCGGCCTGCGCGTCGGACGCGGCGGCGCTCGAGGCGCTGTGGAACCCGTGGATCGAGACCACCGCCATCACCTTTTCGACCGAGCTCAGGACCAGCGCGGGCATCGCCACCGACATCGCGGCACGGGGGCCCGCCTTCCAGGTTGCCGAGGACGCCGGCACGCTGCTCGGATTCGCCACCTTCTTCCCGTTCCGCGGCGGGCCCGGCTATGCCCGGACCAAGGAGCACACCGTCATCCTCTCCCCCGAGGCAAGAGGTCGCGGGACAGGGCGCGCGCTGATGACTGCGCTCGAAGAGGTCGCGCGGGGGCAGGGCGTGCATTCGCTCTTCGCCGGCGTGTCGTCGGAAAACCCGGCAGGTATTGCGTTTCACGCCGCCCTGGGCTTCCGCGAGGCCGCGCGGCTGCCGCAGGTCGGCTGGAAATTCGGGCGCTGGATGGATCTTGTGCTGATGCAGAAATTTCTCTGAACCGCGCTGACACTCCCCGCGGGACCGCGTAGAATCCGCCCATGTCGATCTGGACCCGCATAACCGAAGCGCTTTCGGCGCTGGCGAAGGGCGAAGGGCTGGGCGCGGTGTTCGACCGCCTCCGCCAACCGCCCGAGCGCAGCGTTGCCTTCACCATCGCCGTCATCGCGCTCTCCGCCAAGATGGCCAAGGCGGACGGGCAGGTGACCCGCAACGAGGTTGCCGCCTTCCGCGAGATCTTTTCCATCGCGCCCGAGGACGAGAAGGCCGCGGCGCGCGTCTTCAACCTCGCGCGGCAGGACGTGGCGGGGTTCGAGGAATACGCCCGCCGCATCCGCCGCATGTTCGACGACACCAAGGGGCCGGTCTGCGACCTGCTCGAGGGGCTCTTCTACATCGCCATGGCGGACGGGCACTACCACCCGGCCGAGGAGGCCTTCCTCGACCGCGTGGCCGAGATATTCGAGATCCCTGCGGCCGAGTACCGCGCGGTCCGCGCCCGCTTCGTGCCCGACGCGGTGCCCGATCCCTATGCCGTGCTGGGGGTCGATCCGGCGACGCCGCTGCCCGAGATCCGCCGCCACTGGCGGCAGCTGGTGCGCGACAGCCACCCGGACGTGATGCAGGCGCGGGGCGTGCCGCCCGAGGCGGTGAAGCTGTCCGAGAAGCGGCTCATCGACATCAACCGCGCCTGGGAAGAGATCTCGGCGCAGCGCGCGGCCTGAGGCCAGGCGGGTGCGGCTCGCCACCTACAACATCGAGTGGTTCGACGCGCTTTTCGACGATTCCGGCCGGCTGCTGGCGGATGGCGGCTGGTCGGGCCGCCACGATATCACCCGGCGCGACCAGGCCGAGGCGCTGGGCATCGTCTTCACCGCAATGGACGCCGACGCGGTGATGATCATCGAGGCCCCGGACACGGGCTCGCGGCGCTCGACCGTGCGCGCGCTCGAGGCCTTTGCCGAGGCCTATGAGCTGCGCACCCGGCGGGTGCTGACCGGCTTCGTCAACGAGACCCAGCAGGAGATCGCGCTGCTCTACGATCCGGCGCTGATGAGCGCCCGTCATGCGCCGCTGGGGCAGGTGACCGGCAGCCACGGTTCGCCGCGATTCGACGGGGTGTTCCGCATCGACCTCGACATCGACGCCACCGAGGACCGGGTGGTGTTCTCGAAGCCGCCGCTCGAGATCGAGGCGGTGACCGCCTCGAGCCACGTGCTGCGGCTCATTGGGGCGCATCTGAAATCGAAGGCGCCGCACGGGGCGCACAACCGCGACCAGGTGATGCGGCTGGGCATCGCCAACCGCCGCAAGCAGCTGGCGCAGGCGATCTGGCTGCGGCGGCGGGTCGAGACCCACCTGCAGGCCGGCGAGAGCGTGATCGTCATGGGCGATCTCAACGACGGCCCGGGGCTCGACGAGTACGAGCACCTGTTCGGGCGCAGCTCGGTGGAGATCGTGCTGGGGGAGGGGGCCGGAGACGAGGCGATGCGGCTGCACGACCCGCACGCGACGCAGGCGCTGTGCAACCGGCTCGGGCCGCAGCCCACCACCGCGCGGTTCTTCCTGAAGTCCGAGGGGCGCTACCTGCAGGCGATGCTCGATTACATCATGGTCTCGGCCGACCTCGCCGCGACGCGCCCGCACTGGCGCATCTGGCATCCGTTCGACGACCCGGTCTGCTGGCGCACACCGGAGCTCCGCGAGGCCCTGCTGACCGCCTCGGACCATTTCCCGGTGACGATCGACCTCGCGCTCTGAGGCGCGAGTAAGCCGGGCAGGCGGCGCGTCAGTCGCGCAGCAGCTTCAGCGCCTCGCGCAGGTCGATGGCGCCATCGTAGAGCGCCCGGCCCGAGATCGCGCCGTTGAGCGAGGTGCCGCAGTCGCGCAGCGCCTTGAGGTCCTTGAGCGACGACACCCCGCCCGAGGCGATGACCGGGATGGTGACCGCGCGGGCGAGCGCCGCGGTGGCCTCGATGTTGGGGCCCTGCATGGCGCCGTCGCGGTTGATGTCGGTGTAGATGATGGCGGCGACGCCCGCGTCCTCGTAGCTCTTCGCGAGCTCGATGGCGTCGACGTCGGTGACCTCGGCCCAGCCCTTGGTGGCCACGCGGCCGTCCTTGGCGTCGATGCCCACGGCGATCTTGCCGGGGAACTCGGCCGCGGCCTCGCGCACGAGGGCGGGGTTCTCGACCGCCACGGTCCCGAGGATCACCCGCGCCAGCCCCTTGTCGAGCCAGCGCTCGATGGTGGCCATGTCGCGGATGCCGCCGCCGAGCTGGGCGGGGGTGTTGGTGGTCTTGAGGATGGCCTCGACCGCGGCGGCGTTGACCGGCTCGCCGGCGAAGGCGCCGTTGAGATCCACGAGATGGAGCCACTCGCAGCCGGCGGCCACGAACTCCAGCGCCTGTGCGGCGGGATCGTCGTTGAATACGGTGGCCTTGTCCATGTCGCCGCGAAGCAGGCGCACGGCTTTGCCGTCCTTGAGGTCGATCGCAGGGTAGAGGATCATTGCTGTCTGCTCAGTGCCGTTTTCTTGATCGTTTCATGACGCCGGGTCGCACATTATCGGACCCGGCGTCAATATTGAACGAAAACCCCGGCGGGTGCCATGCTGCAAGTCGATTTGCTCGACGGGAGGAGAGGAGCGATGAAGAAGGTGACGGCAATGGCCTGCGGACTGGCACTGATGGCGGGCGCGGCGCTGGCGGATCCGGTGGAAGGGGTCTGGAAAACCCAGGGCGACGACAACGGCAATTACGCGCTGGTGAGCATCGCGCCCTGCGGCAGCGAGATCTGCGGCACGCTCGGCAAGGGCTTCGACCGCGCCGGCAGCGAGATCCGCTCGCCCAACATCGGGCGGCAGATGATCTGGGGCATGAAGCCCAAGGGCGGCGGCAGCTACGGCGGCGGCAAGATCTGGGCCCCGGACCGGGACAAGACCTACAATTCCAGGATGCAGCTCACGGGCAATTCGCTGAAGGTCGAGGGCTGTGTGCTGGGCATCTGCCGCGGGCAGGTCTGGACGCGGGTGCGCTGACGGGGGCGCCGGGGGAGGTTTTCTTGGGGCTCTTGGTACGCCTGGGGTTTTCAGGGCCGAGCGTCGTGCAGGTGGCGGGGGAGGAGGGGGCGCTGCCCCCGTCTCCTGCGGAGACTCCCCCGGAGTTTATCCGGCAAGATGAAGGGCGGGCGTGGTGCGTTCGGTGAGGGTCGGGCCCGGGTTGCCGCGGGGGCGTTGTGGCGCCGCGGCGCGGGCTTGGGGTCGGGCGCTGCCGGGGGAGGTGAGGGGCGCTGACAAACGCCATGGGGCGTCAGGTTTCGCCGATCTGATCACGGCTTGGTTCGGCTGAAGGCCGCTAACTCAAAGCGAGGGCGCCCAGACGGGGCATTCATGCACCCCGCCGGCCGGAAACCGGTTTTTCAGCAGCCCGTCAGGGGCGCCAGGTCAGGAAGTTGGCGATCATGCGCAGGCCGGTGGCGGCGCTTTTCTCGGGGTGGAACTGCAGGCCCACGACGCTGTCCTTCGCCACGATGGCGGTGACGTCGCCGCCGTAGTCCACGTGCGCCACGCGCTGCGCCGGGTCGCTGAGGCGCATCTGGTAGGAGTGCACGAAATAGGCGTGATCGCCGGTGGCGATGCCGTCTAGCACCGGGTGCGGGCGGTCGACCACGAGATCGTTCCAGCCCATGTGCGGCACCTTCATCGCGGGATCCGAGGGCGCGATGCGCTCGACCTCGCCGTCGACCCAGCCGAGCCCGTCGGTTTCCGTATACTCGTGGCCCTTGCGAGCGAGCAGCTGCATGCCGACGCAGATGCCGAGGAAGGGCACGCCGCGGCGCTCCACCGCCTCGACCATGGCCTGGAAGCAGCCCGAGCGCCACAGCGCGGCGGCGCAGGACGGGAAGGCGCCGTCGCCGGGCAGCACGATGCGGTCGGCGCCGGCCACGGTCTCGGGGTCGGTGGTCACCACGATCTCGCCGGCGCCCGTCTCCTGCGCCATGCGCTGGAACGCCTTCTCGGCCGAGTGCAGGTTGCCGCTTTCGTAGTCGATGATCGCCGTCAGCATCCGTGCCGTCCTTTCCGGTTCGCCCGCGACATGCGCCGCCGGGGCGGGCACGTCAAGGCAGGCTCAGAGGTTCTCGTATTGCGGCATGCCCAGCACGTGGTAGCCGCAATCGACGCGGATGGTCTCGCCGGTGGTGCAGGCGCCCGCGTCCGAGACCAGGAACACCGCGGTGCCGCCCACCGCCTCGAGCGTCGCGTTCGAGCGGAGAGGGGCGTTCTGCTCGGTGAACTTGTAGGTCTTGCGCGCGCCGCCGATGGCCGCGCCGGCCAGCGTCTTCATCGGGCCGGGGGAGATGGCGTTGACCCGGATGCCCTCGGGGCCGAGGTCGTTGGCGAGGTAGCGGGTGGCCGATTCCAGCGCCGCCTTGGCCACGCCCATGACGTTGTAGTTCGGGAACACCCGGGTGCTGCCGTCATAGGTGAGCGTGATCAGCGTGCCGCCGTTCTCGACCATCAGCGGGTGGGCGCGGCGCGCCACCTCGATGAAGCTGTAGCAGGAGATGTCGAGCGAGTTCTTGAAGTTCGCCCGGCTGGTGTCGAGGAAGCGCCCGGTGAGCTCGGACTTGTCCGAGAAGGCGATGGCGTGCACCAGGAAGTCGATGGTCGGCCAGCGCTCGGCCAGCGTCGCGAAGCCCGCGTCGAGCGAGGCGTCGTCGGTGACGTCCACGTCCACCATCAGGTCGCTGCCGACCTGGGCCGCGAGCGGTGCGAGTCGCTTGCCGAAGGCCTCGCCCTGGTAGGTGAAGGCCAGCTCGGCCCCCGCCTCGTGCAGGGCCTTCGCGATCCCCCATGCGATGGAGCGGTCGTTTGCCACTCCCATGACCAGCCCGCGCTTGCCCTTCAGTAGCTCCGACATGTCTCGTTATCCATTGTTTTTCTTGTTAATCGCGATAGCGGCTCAGCAGCATGGACCCGTTGGTCCCGCCGAAGCCGAAGGAATTCGTCATCACCGTGTCGAGCCCGGCGTTCTCGACCAGCGCGGTCGCGATCTCGGCCGGATCCAGCGCCTCGTCGAGGGTCTCGACGTTGATCGAGGGGATGATGAAATCATGCTCGAGCGCCAGCAGGCAATAGATCGCCTCCTGCGCGCCGGTGGCGCCCTGGCTGTGGCCGGTCATCGACTTGGTGGAGCTGACGGGCGGCGTGCTGCCGGTGCCGAAGACGCGGCGCACGGCCTCGATCTCGCCCACGTCGCCGACCGGGGTCGAGGTGCCGTGCGCGTTGATGTAGCCGACCTTGCGGTCCTCGGGCAGGGTCGACAGCGCCAGCCGCATGGCGCGCTCGCCGCCCTCGCCGGAGGGGGCGACCATGTTGTGGCCGTCCGAGGTGGCGGCGTAGCCGGTGACCTCGGCGTAGATCCTGGCGCCGCGCGCCTTGGCGTGCTCGAGCTCTTCCAGCACGACGATGCCGCCGCCGCCGGAGATGACGAAGCCGTCACGGTCCTTGTCGAAGGCGCGGCTGGCCTTCTCGGGCGTGTCGTTGAAGTTCGAGGACATCGCGCCCATGGCGTCGAAGAGGCAGGAGAGCGTCCAGTCGAGCTCTTCGCCGCCGCCCGCGAACATCACGTCCTGCTTGCCCATCATGATCTGCTCGGCGGCGTTGCCGATGCAGTGCAGCGAGGTCGAGCAGGCCGAGGTGATCGAGTAGTTGATGCCCTTGATCTGGAAGGCGGTGGCGAGGTTCGCCGACACCGTCGAGCACATCGCCTTGGGCACCGCGACCGGGCCCACGCGCTTGGTGCTGCCGGTCTTGAGCACGGTCTGGTGCGCGGTCAGCAGCGCCGAGGTGGAGGGACCGCCGGAGCCCGCGACCAGGCCGGTGCGCGGGTTGATGACGTCGCCTTCTTCGAGGCCGGAATCCGCGATCGCCTGCTGCATGGCGATGTGGGCATAGGCCGCTCCCGGGCCCATGAAGCGCAGGGCGCGCTTGTCCACGTGCGCGGCGACGTCGATGTCGACGGCACCGGCCACCTGGCTGCGGAAGCCGTGCTCCTTCATCTGCTCGTTTGCGGTGATGCCCGAGCGGCCCGCCTTCAGCGAGGCGAGCACCTCTTGGGCATTGTTGCCGATGGACGATACGATGCCCAGTCCGGTAACGACGACGCGGCGCATGCGTGCCTCCTCATATTGGTTGGCGCCTTAGTAGTGCACGGAGGGTGGCAGGTGCAAGAAGGTCGGCTGCCGCGCGGGAACCGGGCTGCGCCGGGCCGGGCGGCCCGGGCGCGGGATTGGGCGCGGGATTGGGCAGGCGGGGGCTGCGCTGTCGCAGGATACACGGCTTTTGATGAGTCGTATGTCATTGAACACATCCTGTGGGGTATGTGGATCGCCCGTTGAGCGGTATCCTGCGGCAAGTCCATTTCATTTAGCGATCGGGAGATTGATATGCCCATTTCGATCGAGGACGCCCGCCGGATCCTTCGCGAGGTCCTGCTGCGGGGGCCGAACGACCCCGAGCGGTTCGGCGGACGCATCCAGGAACTCTACGCCGTGATCCGTTACAGTTTCGACGGGCGGCGCGGCCCGCCGAAGGTGACCGGGGTCGGGCTGACCGCAGAGGCAGGCGAATCGCGGCTGGTGATCTTTCTCGAGGAAGCGTTCGACGGCTTCGCCGGGGTGGTGCGCGAGGTGCTTGGGCTCAGCGCCTTCGACATCACCGAGCGCACGAGCGGGCCCATCCTGCCGCGCGCGCGCCCGGCGCAGGGAGGGGACTCGCTGGGCGAGGGCCGTGCGGGCGGCGAGAGCGGCACGCTCGGGGCGCTGGTCAAGAACGCCGCGGGGCAGCGCTTCATCCTGACCTGCAATCACGTCGTGGGGCCGGTCAACCGGGCGCGCCCCGGCGATGTCGTCTGGCAGCCTGCGGCGCGGGACGGCGGAGGGGCGCGGGACCGCATCGGCACCGTCCACCAGATCCACACCATCGACCTGTCAGGCGCCGGTTCGAACCACATGGACGCGGCATTGGTCGAGCCGGACAACATCGGCGACGTGATCGACGGGGTCATCGTGCTGGGCGGCATCAACGGGACCGCATCGGGGATCGCGCTGCAGGATCCGGTGCGAAAGTATGGCTGGCAGACCCAGAGGACCGACGGGCACTACATGTTCAAGATGGACTTCCTCATGCCCTACGACGGGCATGGCACCGCGCTTTTTGTCGACCAGCTCGGCATCGTGGATAATGTCGGGGTCTTCGGTCAGGGCGGCGATTCCGGGTCCGTGGTGCTCGACGCGAAGGATCGGCTCGTGGGCCTCTACTTCGGCGATGCCGCGGCGATCAGCATGAGCTTCGCCAACCCCATCGAACCGATCCTGAGCCATTTCGGCGTCTCGCCGGTGTGAGGCGGGCCTTTCTCTCCGTTTGCAGTCAGAGGACCGTTCACGATGAGCTGTCGCGGGTAGACGCTGGCCACTCGGCCGTCTCTGCGTGCCCGACGAGGGGCGGAGCCCGAGGCGTCGTTGCGGGCCTGTACCGCCGACATGAGCGGAGGCCGGGACGCCGCCGGCAACAGGTCTCGGGAAAAGCGTTCCAGGAAGGACCGTCGTTCAGGACCGCGCCCGGGTGCGGTCGCTGCTGGCAGGCAAGGGAAGGCGTGGGGCTCAGCTTTCGCTGAGCGCCACCTTCATGTCCTTGACCTCGTAGATCACCTCGCCGTCGGCTTCGACGATGCCGTCGGCGACGCCCATGGTCAGTCGGCGGGTCTGCACGGCCTTGGTGAAATCCACCTTGTAGGTCAGCATCTTGCGGTCGGGACGGACCATGCCCTTGAGTTTGACCTCGCCGACGCCGAGCGCATAGCCGCGCCCCTGCCAGCCGCGCCAGCCGAGGTTGAAGCCGGTCAGCTGCCAGAGCCCGTCGAGGCCGAGGCAGCCGGGCATGATCGGGTTGCCGGGGAAGTGGCAGTCGAAGAACCAGAGGTCCGGCGTGATGTCGAATTCCGCCAGCACGTGACCCTTGCCGTGCAGGCCGCCATCCCCCGACACCTCGGTGATGCGGTCCATCATCAGCATGGGCGGCGCCGGAAGCTGCGCGTTGCCGGGCCCGAAAAGCTCGCCACGGGCGCATTTCAAAAGGTCTTCCTTGCCGAAGCTGGTAGGGTAGTCGGCCATCTGCAAAAGGCCCCTTGTTACTTGATTTTCAGGTTGCGCCCCCCTCTATCACCGCGAAAGCGCGCGTTGCAAGCCTGCCGCGAGGGCGCCGGATGGCACGGGGAGCAAGGATTTCCATTTGAATTCTCCCTTAGGGATTCCCTATATATATGGGCGGAATGCAACGAACCGGATAAGGCATGACCTCGGAAGCTGTTCAGAGAGGCACGGAGTGGCTGGGACGCGTCGGACTGCGCCCCACGCGTCAACGCGTCGCGCTGGCGGCGTTGCTGGTCGGTGACGGCCGCAACCGGCACGTCACGGCCGAGAGCCTGTTCGCCGCCGCCAAGGACGAGGGCGACAGCGTTTCGCTGGCGACCGTCTACAACACCCTGCGCGCCTTCTGCGAGGCGGGGCTGATGCAGGAAGTCACCGTCGACGGCTCGCGCAGCTACTTCGACACCAACATCCACGAGCACCCGCATTTCTACTGGGAAGACGACGGCCATCTCACCGATGCGCCTGCCGACCAGATGGTGATCTCGCGGCTGCCCGAGGCGCCTCCGGGCGCCGAGATCGCGTCGGTCGACGTGGTCATCCGGCTGCGCAAGCGTCGCTGAGCCGCAGGGCTCGCTCTGCGCCGGGCTGACCCCGTCTGAGCACACGCCCTGCCACTGCCTGACATCCATCAAAGCGCGTGACACCGTCCGCCCGGCCTCCGCCAAGGCGACGGCCCAGGGTCGCCCCGACGTCCGTCAAAAAGTGCAGGCCCCCGGAACAACGTTCGGCGCGTGGTCGTTTCCTTGCCAAAAGGAGGCACCTTCATGACCCGCAAGCTCATGCTCAGATCCATCACCGCCGTGACCCACGACACCCATCACCTGGTGTTCGACCGTCCCGACGATTTCGACTTCGCCCCGGGGCAGGCGGTGGACATGGCGCTGGACCGCGACGGCTGGCGCGAGACCCGCCATCCGTTCACGATGACCTCGCTGCCGGGCGAGGAGACGCTCGAGTTCGTCATCAAGTCCTACCCGGAAGACGCCGAGGGCCACGAGGGCATGACCGCCCGGCTGGGGCGGATGCAGCCCGGCGACGCGGTGCTGGTCGAGGACCCCTGGGGCGCGATCCAGGACGAGGGCGACGGCGTCTTCATCGCAGGCGGTGCGGGCGTCACGCCCTTCATCTCGATCCTGCGCAAGAAGCTCCACGAGCGCGGCACGCTCGAGGGCAACACGCTGGTCTTCTCGAACAAGGCCGAGCGCGACATCATCCTGCGCGACGACTTCGAGAAGATGCCGGGGCTCAGGACCCGCTTCATCGTCACCGAAGAGACCGAGAGCCCGCTGCACTACGAGAAGATCGACGCGGCGCTTTTGCGCGACTACGTCACGCCGGGGCGCGACACCTGCTACATCTGCGGCCCCGACGCCATGCTCGACGACATGGTGGCCGAGCTGACGTCGCTCGACGTGGCCGAGGCGGACATCGTCACCGAAGAGTTCGACTGAGCTCAGACGCGCAGGTCGCGGGTGTAGAACAGGTCGGTCTCGGGCCCGTCGGGGCCCACCACCGTGTTCGGCATCCGCCCCTGCCGCACGAAGCCGCGCCGTTCGTAGAACCGGATGGCGCGGGCATTTTGCTCGGCCACGCAGAGCTCAAGCTGCCAGACCCCGAGCGCCATGGCGTGACCGACGATCGCCTGCATCAGCCGCTCGGCGGCGCCCTGTCCGTGCAGCCGGGGGCGGATGTAGAAGCCGCCGATCTCGACCCGGTGCGCGGCGCGGGCGAAGGGCAGGCGGCGCAGCCCCGCCATGCCGGCAAGCTCCGCCCCCTCGAAAAGCCCCAGCGTCATGTCCTGCGCCAGCATCTGCGCGACCGTCTCGGGCGGCATGGCGCGGGCCTCCTCGGCACTGGCGAGGAAGGCCGAGGGGTAGGCCTCGACCGCCTCGATGCGCAGGGCCTTCCACGCAGGGGCGTCGTCCGCGGTGAGGACGCGCGTGCTCAGCGCCATCAGAACCACTGGCCCGGCTCCATCAGCCCGAGGTCCAGAAGCTGGCGCGAGTGCCACTCGAAGGGCGTCGAGTTGTGCCAGCGGAAGCTGTGGATGTCGACGCTGCTGCCCGGGTTGCGTTTCAGCGCCTTGGCGGTGCGGAAGGACACCAGAGCCGCGGTCAGGTTGTTGTGCCAGCGGCAGGCGTAGGTGTTGTATTCCTCCTCGCTGAACGTGTGGTCGTCGCGCAGCCGCAGGCCGGCCTTGGCGCGGAACAGCGCGATCCGGTCGATCTTGCGGCGCTCGGGCGGCACGTGTTCCTCGTAGCGCCAGCGCAGCCCGCCGAAGAAGTCGAGCTGCCGCTCCTTGGGGTGGTCGTGGTTGGCGGGATCGTTGCGGGCCTGCGCGTAATAGCCCGAGCGGTCGAGGAAGGCCTCGTCCAGCGACACTGCATCGGGATGGCGCTGCAGGTCGCCGGCGTAGAGGTCGATGACATAGGTCAGCATCGCGTCGCGCCGTTCCTCGCCGTGGAAGGCCAGCATCTCCGAGACCGAGCGGGTCTCGCAGAACGGGTAGAACAGATACTCGGCGTTGTAGCAGTAGAACATCCAGAGCCCGGGGCCCGCCTCGCTCACCCGCGTGACGGCGTCGGCCACGGCGCGTTCGGCGGTCATGTCGTGGTCGATGCGGTGGACGCGGTCGTGCAGGTCGGGGGCAAGCGTGAAATGCGGGGGCATGAAGGCCAGCACGCAGCGGAAGCCTGCCTGCAGGTGGTGGCGCAGCGTGGTGTCGATTTCGGTCTCGTCCTCGCAGAAGACCATCGCCACCGGGCCCTCGGCCATGGTGCTGCGGGCGGTCTTCAGAAAGGCGCTGAGGCCGGGGTACAACATGCTCTGCCTCGCTGCGGGTCCGGGGCGGAGGATTCTGGAAATCGCCCGGGGATGCAAGCGCGATGGCAGGTCCCGCGGCGCTGGTCAGGGCGGGGCGTTTGCGGGTATTCATGGCAAGGACGGACGCGGGGCAGGGGCCGGAGGCGACGGGCCCGGGCCGCGCGGTCTTTTCACGCGGGCGGATTTGCGCTATCCGCCCCGACTTGAACCGCGCCACCGGGAGCAAGCCATGACCCAGCCCAAGAAGCTCTTCATCAAGACCTACGGGTGCCAGATGAACGTCTACGACAGCGAGCGGATGGCCGAGGCCATGGGCGGGCAGGGCTATGTGCAGACCGACAGGCCCGACGACGCGGACATGATCCTTCTCAACACCTGCCACATCCGCGAGAAGGCCGCCGAAAAGGTCTATTCCGAGCTCGGCCGCTACAAGGGGCTGAAGGCGGAGCGCCCGGACCTCAAGATCGGCGTGGCGGGCTGCGTGGCGCAGGCCGAGGGCGAAGAGATCATGCGCCGCCAGCCGATGGTCGACCTCGTGGTGGGGCCGCAGAGCTACCACCGCCTGCCCGAGCTCGAGGCGAAGGCGCGCAGCGGCGAGAAGGCGCTCGACACCGACTTCCCCGAGGAGGACAAGTTCGAGCGGCTGCAGGCCCGGCCCAAGGCCAGGCGCGGCCCGACCGCTTTCCTCACGGTGCAGGAGGGCTGCGACAAGTTCTGCGCCTTCTGCGTGGTGCCCTATACCCGCGGCGCCGAGGTCTCGCGCCCGGCGGACCGGGTGCTGGCCGAGGCCCGCGACCTCGTCGAGCGCGGCGTGCGCGAGATCACCCTGCTGGGCCAGAATGTCAACGCCTACCATGGCCATGACCGCGGCCTCGCCGGCCTCATCCGCGAGCTGGCGGCGATCGACGGGCTCGAGCGCATCCGCTTCACGACCTCGCACCCCAACGACATGGACGACGCGCTGATCGCCGCCCACGGCGATTGCGAGAAGCTCATGCCCTACCTCCACCTGCCGGTGCAGGCGGGGTCGGACCGCATCCTCAAGCGCATGAACCGCCACCACACCGCCGAGGCCTACCTCAAGCTTGTCGAGCGGCTGCGCGCGGCGCGCCCGGACCTGCACCTCTCGGGCGACTTCATCGTGGGCTTCCCGGAAGAGACGGAAGAAGACTTCCAGGCGACGCTCGACCTCGTCGAGGCGGTGCAATACGGCTCGGCTTTCTCGTTCAAGTATTCCGAGCGACCCGGCACCCCCGCCGCCGAGCGCCCGCAGGTCCCGGAGGCCGAAAAGGACGACCGGCTGCAGCGCCTTCAGGCCCTGCTCGTGCGCCAGCAGCGCGCGCTGCAGGACGCCATGGTCGGGCGCGAGGTCGGCGTGCTCTTCGAGAAGCCCGGTCGCCGCCCGGGCCAGATGGTGGGCAAGTCCGACTACCTGCACGCGGTCTACGTGGAGGCCGACGGGCTCGCCCGGGGCGACCTGCGCCGCGTCCGCATCGTCGAGAGCAGCCCCAACTCGCTGCGCGGCGTGCTGGCCTGAGGTCCCGTCGGGCGGCCTCATTCGGGGCTTTGAACCCGTCCGAGGGACAATGGCGTGAACATCTTCCGTTCGTCCTGAAATGAGCCACAATATGTAGGGTTTTTCGCTTCCCAGGGCGGATTAGTCTGTTAAAAACCTCTTTTATCGTAAGTTTACCGTGCCGCCTCGAATCCGGACACCGGAGGGCGGTGTTCAACCAGTAACAAGGGGACAGAGGCTGTGGCGAATCGCATCACCAAAGCCGTCCGCGGCGCCCTTGCGGCGGTCGCACTGGCAGCCATCGCCGCCACCGCGACCACGCCGCCGGCCGCCGCCGGCACCGACGGCGTCAGCGAGCCGGTCATTTCCACGCAGAACACCCGCACCATCCGCGGCCAGCGCTACATTCCGGGCGTCTCGATCTCGCCCGACGGCTGCGAGATCTGGGTGATGGACGACGGCGCCGAGGGCTACGCCGTGAGCCGGGTGACCCGCGACGGCCGCCCGGTCTGCCACGACATCAACGTCTGCGGCACGCTGAACTCGGACCAGTATTTCGCCACCGACAGCTACGCCATCAGCCCGCAGGGGCAGGCGCGCATCCGCGAGTTCTTCCGGAACGCCACCGCCTTCGGCTTCATCATCACCGGCCACACCGACTCCCGCGCCAGCGACGAGTACAACCGCCGCCTGAGCTACAACCGCGCCAACTCGGTGGCCCGGGTGGCCCGCTCGGCGGGCGCGCGCATCGTCGACGTGCAGGGCTACGGCGAATCCTACCCGGTGGCGACCAACAGCACGGTCGAGGGCATGGCCAGGAACCGCCGCGTCGAAATCCTGTGTGTGCGCTGAGGAGACGGACATGAAGCTTGTGAAACTCGCCTTCGCGCTCGCCGCCGCCGTCACCGTCTCGGCCTGCGACACGCCCATCGGCCCCGACAAGAGCGTCGACCGCAACCTGATCGACCGCAAGGATCTCAGCCAGATCAAGTGGGGAGTCTGGGTCGATCCAGACGGCTGCGACAACTGGATCGCCGACGACGGGGTCGAGGGCTATCTCGCCCGCCGCCTCGACAAGTACGGCAAGCCGGTCTGCTCAGGGGTGGCCCCGCCGACCGTCGCCACCGGCGATTTCAAGAACGGCGCCACCGGCGTCATCGGCGATCCGCTCTGATCCGGCTCCCCGTTCCGGGGCCTTTCCGACCGCGCAGCTGCCCGCCGCGCGGTCGTTTTTTGTACGATCTGCCCGGATCGGGCGCTCGGGGCTTGCCCTATGGCGGCGCGCTTGGCACCATTGAGAGAGACTCAAGCGCAGGAGACATGCGTGAACGCAGGCACTCTCACCGAAGCCATCCTCGAATTCCCCGACAACCGTCTATTGATCGACCTTTGCGGTGAATTTGACCGCAATCTCACCGACATCGAGACCCGAACCGGCGTGCAGATCCTGCGACGCGGGAACCAGCTCGCGATCCACGGACCCGAGGAATCGCAGGCGGCGGCGCGGGACGTGCTCATGGCGCTCTACCAGCGGCTCGAGCAGGGGCGCTCGGTCGGGCGGGGCGACATCGACCGCGAATTCCGCCTCGCGCCCGAGGACGAGACCCCGGACCGCCAGCTCGAGATGTTCGACGGCGGCAAGGTCGAGATCAAGACCCGCCGCAAGCTGATCGAGCCGCGCACCGAGGCGCAGAAGGCCTATGTGCGCTCGCTCTACCAGAACGAGATGTGCTTCGGCATCGGCCCCGCGGGCACCGGCAAGACCTATCTCGCCGTCGCGGTGGGGGTGAACATGCTGATCACCGGCGCCGTCGACAAGATCATCCTCTGCCGTCCCGCCGTCGAGGCGGGCGAGCGGCTGGGCTTCCTGCCCGGCACGCAGGAGGAAAAGGTCGACCCCTACATGCAGCCGCTCTACGACGCGCTGAACGACTTCCTGCCCGGCAAGCAGCTCGCCAAGATGCGCGAGGAGAAGACCGTCGAGATCGCGCCGCTCGCCTTCATGCGCGGCCGCACGCTCTCGAACGCCTTCGTGGTGCTCGACGAGGCGCAGAACGCCACCACCATGCAGATGAAGATGTTCCTCACCCGTCTGGGCGAGGGCTCGCGCATGGTGATCACCGGCGACCGTACCCAGGTCGACCTGCCGCGCGGCGTGCCCTCGGGCCTGCAGGACGCCGAGCGCCTGCTGAAGGACATCGACAAGATCGGCTTCAACTACTTCACCGCCAAGGACGTGGTGCGCCACCCGCTGGTGGCGGCGATCATCGAGGCCTACGAGCGCGACGCCGAAGGCGGCTGACCCGCGGGCCGCACACCGGTCAGGGCAGGGGCCGGGGCAAAGGGCCATGGCGGCTTGCGCCTGTCGTGCAGACCGCTATAGCCGGCCCCGGCGCGCCCCGCAGCTTCATCTTGCCCCCTAAACTCCGGGGGAGGAGCGCCCCCGGGCGCGACGGGGGCAGCGCCCCCCTGCGACGGATCCGCCCATGCTGACCGACACCCTTCTCGAAGACGACCGCTGGCAGGAGGCCGGGCTCGAGGCGCTCGCCGAGACCGCCGCCCGCGCCGCGCTGACCGCGCTCGACCTTGACCCCGACGGGTTCGAGATCGCCATCTTGGCCTGCGACGACGCGCGCATCGCCGAGCTCAACGGCGACTTCCGCGACAAGCCGACACCCACCAACGTCCTGTCCTGGCCCTCGGAAGAGCGTGACCCCGAAGAGCTGCCCGAACCGGGCATGCCGGGGATGCCGGAAGAGCTCGGCGACATCGCCATCGCCTGGGAAACCTGCCTGCGCGAGGCCGGGGAACAGGACAAGCCGCTTTCCGCTCACCTGACCCACCTGATCGTTCACGCAACCTTGCATCTTCTGGGCTACGATCACATTCGTGACGAAGACGCCACGGTCATGGAAACTCTCGAAGTGGAAATACTTGGCAAACTGGGGGTGGCGAACCCATATTGATGAGACTTGGGGTCAAGGCCCCGCCAACGGATAGGATCGATGGGCGATAGTGACGGCTCGTCTACGGCAGCGCAAAGCGCGCGGCAGACGGCAGATGTGAACCACGGCGACGGTATTTTCCGCCGTGTTCTCAACGTATTCCGACCGGTACACGACACCGGCACAGGGATGAACGGCGCAGCTGCGCCACAGGTTCAGGCGCCACCGCCGAGCCTGATGAACCTGCGCCGGATGCGGGTGGAGGACGTGGCGATTCCCAAGGCGGACATCGTCGCGGTGCCAGACACCATCACCAAGCCCGAACTGGTGCAGGTCTTCCGCGAAAGCGGCATGACCCGACTGCCGGTCTATTCCGGCACGCTCGACACGCCCGTGGGCATGGCGCACCTCAAGGATTTCGCGCTTCGCCACGGCTTCAACGGCTCCGGCCAGCGCTTCGATCTCAAGAAGATGCTGCGCCCGCTGGTCTTCGTCCCGCCCTCCATGCCGATCGGCGTGCTGCTCACCAAGATGCAGACCGAACGCCGGCACATGGCGCTGGTGATCGACGAATACGGCGGCGTCGACGGGCTCGTGACCATCGAGGACCTCATCGAGCAGGTCATCGGCGAGATCGAGGACGAACACGACATCGCCGAGGGCCGCAACTTCTTCCGCGAGAAGTCGGGCAGCTGGCTGGCGCTGGCCAAGACCCCGCTCGAGGAATTCGAGGGCGAGACCGGCCTTGCGCTCACCGACGACGACGAGATCGACGAGGAAGAGATCGACACGCTGGGCGGTCTGGTCTTCATGCTCGCCGGTCACGTGCCCGCGCGCGGCGAGGTGATCCCGCACCCGGCGGGCATCGACTTCGAGGTGGTGGACGCCGATCCGCGCCGCATCAAGCGGCTGCGGGTGCGCCCGCATGCGCAGGCGGGCGGTGCCACGCCCAAGCCGGTGGCGGCGCTGCCGCCGCCTGCCGCCGTGGCCGCGAAGCCCGAGGGCGCCGCCAAGACCGAGACCGGCACGGAGGTACGCAGTGCCTGACACCAGCCCGGCGTGGCTGGACCGCTTGCCCCGCTGGGCGCCGATTCCCATGGGGATCGGTGCCGGCGCGCTGATGGGTCTGGGGCAGGCGCCCTGGGCGCTGACCTGGCTCGCGGTTGCGGGCCTTCTGGGGGCGGTCCTCGTGTTCTCGATCACGTCGACCCGGCGCGGTGCCTTCGGCGCCGGCTGGGGCGTGGGGCTCGGTTATTTCGCGCTCGTGCTGAACTGGGTCACCGAACCGTTCCAGGTCGATGCCGCCACCACGGGTTGGATGGCGCCCTTCGCGCTGTTCTTCCTTGCCGCCGGGCTCGCGCTGTTCTGGGCGCTGGCCTTTTGGGGCGCCGGGCACGCGCGCGGGCTGCGCCCGCGGTTCTTCGCGCTCGCCGTCGCCTGGGCCGCGGTGGAGCTGGCGCGGGCCTACGTGCTCACCGGCTTTCCCTGGGCCATGGTCGGCTATCTCTGGGCGCCGGTCGATGCGATCCAGTGGGTCTCGGTGATCGGCCCGCACGGGCTCAACCTCGTCACCCTGCTGGCGGTGTCGCTCATCGCCATGGCCCTGCGCGGCGGACGTCGCGCCTGGGTTCCGGGCGGCGCGGGCGTCGCCACGGTCGTGGCGCTGGTCTGGGGCGGGGCGGCGATGGTGCCGCCGCTGCAGGACCTGACCGGGCGCCCGGTGGTGCGGCTGGTGCAGCCCAACGCGCCGCAGCACCAGAAATGGGACCGCGCCTTCGTGCCGATCTTCTTCGAGCGTCAGGTCGAGTTCACCACCGCGCCCTCGCATGACGGGCTGGGTCGCCCGGATCTGGTGGTCTGGCCGGAAACCGCGGTGCCGATGCTGCTCGACAACGCCGACGAGGCCTTGGGCATCATCACCGACGCGGCCTTCCCGGCGCGGGTGGTGCTGGGCATCCAGCGCGAAGAGGACCGCGCGTGGTACAACTCGCTGGTGCTCGCGGGGCAGGGGCCCGACGTGATGCAGGTCTACGACAAGCACCACCTCGTGCCGTTCGGGGAGTACATGCCCGCCGCGGCGCTGTTCCGGCACGTGGGCGTGGGCGGGCTCGCGCAGCGCGCCGAGGGCGGCTACACCGCGGGGCCCGGGCCGCAGATCATCGACCTTGGCGAAGGCCTTGGCCGCGCCCTGCCGCTGATCTGCTACGAGGCGGTGTTCCCGCAGGACGTCCACAACGCGCCGGGCCGGGCGGATTTCCTGCTTCAGATCACCAATGACGCGTGGTTCGGTCAGGTCTCGGGCCCGTACCAGCACCTCTCGCAATCGCGCATCCGGGCCATCGAGCAGGGGCTGCCGATGCTGCGCGCCGCCAACACCGGCGTCTCTGCGGTGATCGACGGCGCCGGGCGGGTGCTGGATTCGGTGCCGCTGGGCGAGGCCGGTTACCTCGACACGCCGCTGCCGCCGCCGCTGCGGGTGACACCTTACAGCCGGACCGGGGATCTCCCCATGCTCATTGCCCTTTTATTCCTCGGATGTGCAGCATTTTACATATCGCGTCGCGTTTCCGATTGACGCGGACCCCCTGACCACGTAGCGGTGGTCCATTGTAAATCACCGTCACAACGGCTTCCTGGCGTGACGGCTCGGTATTAATGGAGCGACAATGTCCCGAAAAGATTATACATTCACCTCGGAATCTGTTTCCGAGGGGCACCCTGACAAGGTCTGCGATCGCATTTCCGATGCAGTCCTGGACGCCCTTCTCGCCGAAGACCCGCTTGCGCGCGTCGCCTGCGAGACCTTTGCCACCACCAACCGCGTGGTGATCGGTGGCGAGGTCGGCCTGACCGATCAAGACAAGCTGGCCGAATACATGAAGGCGATGCCCGATATCGTGCGCGCCTGCATCAAGGATATCGGCTACGAGCAGGACAAGTTCCACTGGGAAACCTGCGAGATCACCAACCTCCTGCACGAGCAGTCGGCCCACATCGCTCAGGGTGTGACCGGCGAACGCGGCGACGAGGGCGCCGGCGATCAGGGCATCATGTTCGGCTATGCCACGAACGAGACGACCGAGCTGATGCCGGCTCCGATCCTGTACTCGCACGCGGTGCTCAAGCGCTTGGCCGAGGCCCGCAAGTCGGGCGCCGAGCCGGTGCTTGGCCCGGATGCGAAATCGCAGTTCTCGGTGCGCTATGAAGGTGGCAAGCCGGTGGCGGTGTCGTCGGTGGTGCTGTCGCACCAGCACCTCGACCCGGACCTGTCCTCGGATGACGTGCGCGCCATCGTCGAGCCCTACATCCGCGAGGTTCTGCCGGACGGCTGGCTCACCAACACCACCGAGTGGTGGGTGAACCCGACCGGTGCCTTCGTGATCGGCGGGCCCGACGGCGACGCCGGCCTCACCGGGCGCAAGATCATCGTCGACACCTACGGCGGGGCCGCACCGCACGGCGGCGGCGCGTTCTCGGGCAAGGATCCGACCAAGGTCGACCGCTCGGCAGCCTATGCCGCGCGCTACCTCGCCAAGAACGTCGTGGCCTCGGGCATGGCCGACCGCTGCACCGTGCAGCTGTCCTATGCCATCGGCGTCGCCCGTCCGCTGTCGATCTACGTCGACACCCACGGCACCGGCGAAGTCGACGCGGCGGCGATCGAACTGGCGATCCCCAAGGTCATGGACCTGACCCCGCGCGGCATCCGCACCCATCTCGAGCTGAACAAGCCGATCTACGCCCGCACCGCGGCCTATGGCCACTTCGGCCGGGCCCCGGAAGAGGACGGCGGCTTCTCGTGGGAGCGTACCGACCTCGCCGACGCGCTGATGGCGGCGATCTGAAACGGAGCCTTGCCCCGGCGCTGTCGGGGTGAGGGACCCGAGACACGGATCCCTCCGGTGATGCCGGGGGGGAGAGACAAGAGGGCGTCGCGGGCCGGATCGGCCTGCGGCGCCCTTCTCGTTTGCGGATCGTTTGCGGGGGCAGCGGCCCGCTGCGGGATTGCCCCGCGCCCGACTTGGCGCTAAACGCCCGGGCCATGACAACGTCCAACAAGCATCCCGACGCCCCCTGGCGCAATTTCTACGGCCGCGTGCGGGGCAAGACCCTGAAGGCGTCCCAGGAAACCTATCTCGACGAGGACCTCGGCCGGCTCTCGCCGGGTGCCGTGGACTGGGAGGAGAACCCCGAGCGGCTGCCGCTCGACACGGGGGCGCTCTTCGACGGCAAGCCGGTCTGGCTCGAGGTGGGGTTCGGCGGCGGCGAGCACATGGTGCATCAGGCCGCGACCTATCCGGACGTGGGCGTGATCGGCTGCGAGCCCTTCATCAACGGCGTCGCCATGCTGCTGGGCAAGATCCGGCGGGCCGGGGTCGAGAACGTGCGGGTCTACCCGGGCGACGTGCGCAACCTCTTCGACGTGCTGCCCGATGGCAGCGTCGACAAGGCGTTCCTGCTCTACCCCGATCCCTGGCCCAAGAAGCGCCACCACCGGCGCCGCTTCGTGACGCAGGAGCATCTCGGGCCGCTGGCGCGGGTGCTGAAGCCGGGTGCGGAGTTCCGGGTCGCGACGGACATTCCCGACTACGTGCGCCAGACGCTGGTCGAGGTGCCGAAGGCCGGGTTCGAGTGGCTGGCGGAGCGCCCGGAGGACTGGCGGCAGCCGTGGTCGGACTGGATCTCGACCCGCTACGAGCAGAAGGCGCTGCGCGAGGGGCGGGTGCCGCATTACCTGACCTTCCGCAAGCGGTGAGCGGGGCAGGGGGCTCTGCCCCCGTCGCCCATGCGGGCGACTCCCCCGGAGTTTTCCCGGCAAGATGAAGGGCCGGGGTTGTGATGGACGGTCGCATGACGCGCTGCTATGGGCGGTGTGAGCGATAACACGAGGGGGCGAGATGTCGAGCCACGGGGAACCCATTCCGATGATTGCGCGCCGGTCCGAAGGGCTGCGCGGCGAGGCCCATGTGCCGGGCGACAAGTCGATCTCGCACCGGTCGCTGATCCTGGGGGCGATGGCGGTGGGCGAGACCCGCGTGACCGGGCTGCTCGAGGGGCAGGACGTGCTGGACACCGCGAAGGCGATGCGGGCCTTCGGCGCCGAGGTCGAGAAGCGCGGCGACACCTGGCACGTGCAGGGCGTGGGCGTCGGCGGATTCGCCGAGCCCGAACAGGTGATCGACTGCGGCAACTCGGGCACCGGGGTGCGGCTGATCATGGGCGCCATGGCCACGACGCCGATCACCGCGACCTTCACCGGGGATGCGAGCCTCAACAAGCGCCCGATGGCGCGGGTCACCGATCCGCTGGCGCTGTTCGGGGCCCGGGCCTACGGGCGCGAGGGCGGGCGGCTGCCGATGACCATCGTCGGCGCGCGCGACCCGCTGCCGGTGCGCTATGCCACGCCGGTGCCCTCGGCGCAGGTGAAATCCGCGGTGCTGCTGGCGGGGCTGAACGCGCCGGGCGAGACCGTGGTGATCGAGCGTGAGGCGACGCGCGACCATTCCGAGCGGATGCTGGCAGGCTTCGGCGCGCAGGTCAGCACCGAGACCACCGGCGAGGGCCGGGTCATCACCCTGACCGGCCAGCCCGAGCTGCGGCCGCAGGTGATCGTGGTGCCGCGCGATCCGAGTTCCGCCGCCTTCCCGGTCTGCGCCGCGCTGATCACCGAGGGCTCGGACGTGCTGGTGCCCAACATCGGGCTCAACCCGACCCGCGCGGGGCTGTTCTTCACCCTGCAGGACATGGGCGCGGATCTCACCTTCGAGAACGAACGCGAGGAGGGCGGCGAGCCGGTCGCAGACCTGCGGGCGCGGTTCTCGCCGGATCTCAGGGGAATCGAGGTGCCGGCCGAGCGCGCGGCGAGCATGATCGACGAATACCCGGTGCTGTCGGTGGTCGCGGCCTTCGCGACGGGCAAGACCCACATGCCGGGCGTCAGGGAGCTGCGCGTCAAGGAGAGCGACCGCATCGACGCCATGGCCGTGGGCCTGCGCGCCGCGGGCGTGACCGTCGACGAGGGCGAGGACTGGTGGACCGTGCACGGTCTCGGCCACGGCAACGTGCCCGGCGGCGTGGTGACGGCGAGCCATCTCGACCACCGCATCGCCATGTCCTTCCTGGTGATGGGGCTTGCCACGCGCTCCCCGATGCGGGTGGATGACGGCGGCCCGATCGCCACCTCCTTCCCGATCTTCGAGGGCCTGATGACCGGGCTCGGCGCCGACATCTCGCGCGAGGGCGAGGCGCGGTGATGCGGTTTTCGGGCGGTCTCCAGCCGGGACGACCGCCCGGGCGCCGCGAGGCTTGCAGCCCGGCGCGGGGCTGGCCATAAGCCGGGGAGCACTGTCCGAACCGGAGACCACGCCCCATGAGCTTCACCATCGCCATCGACGGACCGGCGGCCGCCGGCAAGGGCACCATCAGCAAGCGGCTGGCGGCGCATTTTGGCTTCGGTCACCTCGACACCGGGCTGCTCTACCGCGCGGTGGGCCGCCTGATGCTGACCGGCACCGAGCCGGTCGCGGCGGCGCAGGCACTGGTGGCGGCCGATCTCGAGGCCGAAGGGCTGCGCACGGCGCAGGTGGCGCAGGCCGCAAGCAAGGTCGCCGCGATCCCCGACGTCCGCGCCGCTCTGGTCGATTTCCAGCGCGCCTACGCCCGGAGGTCGGGCGGCGCGGTGCTCGACGGGCGCGACATCGGCACGGTGATCTGCCCCGAGGCCGAGGCCAAGCTCTTCGTCACCGCCAGCGCCGAGGTCCGGGCCCGCCGGCGCTTCGACGAGATGCAGGCCAACGGGGTCGAGACCGATTACGAGACCGTGCTCGCCGAGACGAAGGAGCGCGACCACCGCGACCTCACCCGCGCCGACGCCCCGCTGCGCCCGGCGGAGGACGCGGTGATCCTCGACACCTCGGAGATGGACATCGAGAGCGCCGTGGCGCAGGCCATCGCCGCGGTCAACGCCACCATGAGCGAGAGGGCAGGGCAATGAGAACGCGCACCATCGGCGGGACGCAGGTCTCGTGCCTCGGCATCGGGGCGATGTCCTTCGCGGATTTCTACGGGCCGACGACCGAGGAGAACTCCTTTGCCATCCTCGACGCGGCCCGCGCCGCCGGGGTGACCCACATCGACACCTCGAACGTCTACGGCATGGGTCGCTCCGAGCGCACCATCGGGGCCTGGCTCGCGGCCAATCCCGGCGCGCGCGAGGGGGTGCACATCGCCACCAAGGCGGGAATCACCCGCGCCGCCGACGGCAAGCGCGTCTTCGACAACTCGCTGGCGCACATGGAGCGCGAACTCGACGGCTCGCTGGCGCGGCTGGGCACCGATTGCGTCGATCTCTTCTACGTGCACCGCTACCAGGCGGCGATCCCGGTCGAGGACGTGGCCGGCACCATGGGGCGGCTGGTCGAGAAGGGCAAATGCAAGGCCATCGGCTTCTCGGAGATCGCGCCGTCGACGCTGCGCCGGGCCCATGCCGAGCATCCGGTCGCCGCGGTGCAGTCGGAATACTCGCTGTCGACGCGGCTGCCCGAGATGGGTCTCCTGCAGGCCTGCGAGGAGCTGGGCGTCGCGCTCGTGGCCTTCTCGCCGGTCGGGCGCTCGCTGCTGACCGACACGCCGATCACCCGCGAGCGGATCGCGGCCAATCCGTTCCTCGCCTCGAACCCGCGGATGATGGAGCCGAACCTCTCGGCCAACCTGAAGATCGTCGAGGGCTTCCGGGCGCTCGCCGCCGAGATGGGGCTGAGCGCCGCGGCGCTGGCCATCGCCTGGGGGCTGCACAAGGGCGGGCACGTGGTCTCGATCCCAGGCACCCGCTCGGTCGCGCATTTCGCCGAGCTCGTGACGGGCGCCGAGGCGGAGCTCACGGCCGAGGACATGGCACGGGTCGAGACGGTGCTGCCGATCGGCTGGTGCCACGGCGACCGCTACTCGCGCGACCAGTGGGTGGGGCCCGAGAACTACTGCTGAGCCCGCGGGCCCGGAGGCAGGAAGGGGGCGCGGCCCCCGTCGCGCGACGCGCGACTCCCCCGGGATATTTCAGGCCATTGGATGCCCATGGGGCGGGGCTCCCGGTTTCCAATGGCCCCAAATATCCCCGCCGGAGGCATCCGACGGTGCGGCCGGGCGGCGGGTCGGGACGAGGGCGCGGCGTTCGGGGCTTGATCCGGGCGCGCGCTTTGCGTATACCGCGCCCGGTCAAGACAGGCGACAACGCCGCGGACAGGACAACGGGCAGGGCCAGGATTTCATCCGGCCCTTTTTGTCATACGCGGATGTCTGAACGGGCCAGAAGGTTCGCCGCAAGTGCGGACATCATCCAAGACCGGCGGAGACAACCGCCCGGCCAGAAAAAACGACTTGTAAAGGAACATGACGCCACATGGCTAACGCTACCATGGAGGAATTCGAGGCCCTCCTTAATGAAAGCCTCGAAATGGACACTCCGGACGAAGGTTCGGTTGTCAAAGGCAAGGTCATCGCGATCGAAGCGGGCCAGGCCATCATCGACGTCGGCTACAAGATGGAAGGCCGCGTCGATCTCAAAGAATTCGCGAACCCCGGCGAAGCGCCCGACATCTCCGTCGGCGACGAAGTCGAGGTCTACCTGCGCTCCGCAGAGAACGCCCGCGGCGAAGCCGTCATCTCGCGCGAGATGGCCCGTCGTGAAGAGGCATGGGACCGTCTCGAGAAGGCCTACGCCGACGACGCCCGCGTCGAAGGTGCGATCTTCGGCCGCGTCAAGGGTGGCTTCACCGTCGACCTCGGCGGCGCCGTCGCCTTCCTTCCCGGCTCGCAGGTCGACGTCCGCCCCGTGCGCGACGCGGGCCCGCTCATGGGTCTCAAGCAGCCGTTCCAGATCCTCAAGATGGACCGTCGCCGTGGCAACATCGTTGTCTCGCGTCGTGCGATCCTCGAGGAATCGCGCGCCGAGCAGCGTGCGGAAGTCATCGCCAACCTGTCCGAAGGCCAGACGGTCGACGGCGTGGTCAAGAACATCACCGAATACGGTGCGTTCGTCGACTTGGGCGGCGTGGACGGCCTGCTGCACGTCACCGACATGGCATGGCGCCGTGTGAACCACCCGTCCGAGATCCTGTCGATCGGCGAGACCGTCAAGGTCCAGGTCATCAAGATCAACAAGGACACCCACCGTATCAGCCTCGGCATGAAGCAGCTGCAGGAAGATCCGTGGGATCTGGTTGCGGTCAAGTTCCCGCTGGGTTCGGTCCACAAGGGCCGCGTCACGAACATCACCGATTACGGCGCGTTCGTGGAGCTGGAGCCGGGCGTCGAGGGCCTCGTTCACGTGTCCGAGATGTCCTGGACCAAGAAGAACGTGCACCCCGGCAAGATCGTCTCCACCTCGCAGGAAGTGGACGTCATGGTGCTCGAGATCGACCCGGCCAAGCGCCGCGTGTCGCTCGGCCTCAAGCAGACCATGCGAAACCCGTGGGAAGTCTTCTCCGAGACTCACCCCGAGGGCACGCAGGTCGAGGGCGAGGTCAAGAACATCACCGAGTTCGGCCTGTTCATCGGTCTCGACGGCGAGATCGACGGCATGGTGCACCTCTCGGACCTCTCGTGGGACCAGCGTGGCGAAGAAGCCATCCAGGAATACCGCAAGGGCGACATCGTGCAGGCCGTGGTCACCGAAGTGGACACCGAGAAGGAGCGTATCTCGCTCTCGATCAAAGCCCTCGGCGGCGACAAGTTCGCGGAAGCCGTTGGCGGCGTGAAGCGCGGCTCGATCATCACCGTGAACGTCACGGCGATCGAGGACGGCGGCATCGAGGTGGAATACGAAGGCATGAAGTCCTTCATCCGCCGCTCCGACCTGTCGCGTGACCGCTCCGAGCAGCGCCCCGAGCGGTTCTCGGTCGGCGACCACATCGACGTCCGCGTCACCAACATCGACAGCAAGACCCGTCGTCTGGGCCTGTCGATCAAGGCACGCGAGATCGCCGAAGAGAAGGAAGCCGTGCAGCAGTACGGGTCGTCCGACTCGGGTGCATCGCTGGGCGACATCCTCGGCGCGGCGCTCAAGGGCGACAACTGAGCCTGAGCGACTTCGCTTGTGAATTGGGGGCCCCGCCGGAGAGATCCGGCGGGGCCCTTGCCGTTCCGGGACCTCGCGATCCTTGACAGGTCGCGGCCGCGGCGGTCAGTCTCGGCAGGGATTTCAACGAGGTCCTTTGCCGATGCCCGATCGTTCCGGTTTCCGCCTTGCGGCCCTGATCGCGGCCATGGCCTGTCCCGCCCCCATCGCCGCGCAATCGCTCGAGGACGTGGTGCCCTTCGATCCCGGCAGCATGGCGGAGACGGGCCGCTTCTGCGAGGCGAACTGGGCAGACGTCTACGACGACCCGACCCTCAAGCGCATGTGCCACAACGTCTTCATCTGCGGCGACGGCGGCTGCCTTCCGGAATACATCGTCGCGGTGGTGGCGCGGGAGCGCGAGGAGGAGATGCGCGCGGCCGTGGCCGGGCTGCCGCTCGACGGCTTCGCGCCCTGCGATCCGGGCGATCCCTGGCAGCAGTATTACGTGGCGCCGCTGGAGCAGGAGTTCGAGCCCATGGGGTTCCTCGGGTTCCTCGAGCCGCTGCGCGGACGCGACGTGATCGCCTATTGCGGCAAGACCTTTCCGGGTTTCGAGGCCGACATGGTGGCGACGCTGCGCAAGTTCGGCGGCGACGATCTTGCGGCGTCGCGGATCGGGGCAGGGGCGGGATCGCCGCCCGCGCAGATCCCGCTGACGCAGACGCAGTTCCTCGCGATCCGCGACGGCCACGCGCTGCCGCTCAGGGCGCCGGTGGTGGCGGCACTCGAGGCGCTGACCGGGGTGCGCTGCGAGACCACGGCGGCGCTCACCTGCGCGGTGATCGCCGAGCGCGGCAAGGTCAAGGCGCAACTGCTCTTTCCCGATGGCGCGCTGACCGGGCGGGCCGGGCACTGGGAGATGGCCCATCTCGAGGTCTACCCGGCCAACCCGATGGCGGATTACTTCGAGCTGGAATTCGACATGCCGATCACCTCGATCCGGCGCTGGCCTGCCGACCGCGAGAAGCCCAGCGAGGGCTTCCAGGCGCTCGACTGGGACGACGGCTTCGAGAGCTTCCGGCAGAACGTCATGGCGCGGGTCACGGACGCGCTCGAGACGGTGACAGGGGACCCGGGCTGACATGTATGAACGCACGGCGCGCGCCGTCTTCGCCATTCTCGTGGTGATCGTCCACGTGGTCTTCGTGTCCTTCTGCGCGGTCTACCTGCAGGCACGGATCACCAAGATCGCCACCTATGTCTCGACCATCGCGGTGTTCCTGCCTGTCTTCGGCATCTACGTGGGCGTGGTGGTGAAGTCGGTGGGGATCAGCAAGGGGCCGCGCGGGCGCAAGGTCAGCGGCGTGTTTCTGGCGCTGATGGTGATCCTCTTCGCGGCCTATGTGGCGGGCAACGCCTTCGTGCTCTGGAGCTACGAGACCGGCTTCATCGGCACCGAGGACCTGCTGCCCGCGGCCGTCGCCTTGGTCGAAAGCGCCTTCGGCGGCTTCTTCACGACGCTTTTCCTCACCCTCTTCGGGCAGGAGGCGCCGGAGAAGGGGGCGCGCACGTGACGCCCGCGAATCGCGCGAACGTGAAGAGGGCTTTCTGCGGCGCAGCACCGCGCTATGTGGTCCGCAGACCGGCTGCGCGGCGTGAAAATGGCTTCAAACTGCTGCTACAGAATGCTTTTTCAGGGTGGCCGCCGGGTTTCCGGTTGGCGCGAAGGCGTCGAGTGTCGTAGAACGAAAAGGCGCGGAGAGACGCATTGAGGGATGTGCGAGGATGATCAGATCGGAATTGATCCAGAAGATCGCGGAGGAGAACCCGCATCTCTACCAACGTGACGTGGAGCGGATCGTGAACACGATCTTCGAAGAGATCACCAATGCCATGGCCCGGGGCGACCGGGTCGAACTGCGCGGTTTCGGCGCCTTTTCGGTCAAGAAGCGCGATGCCAGAATGGGGCGGAACCCCCGGACGGGCGACGCGGTCGAGGTCGAGGAGAAGCACGTGCCCTTCTTCAAGACGGGCAAACTGCTGCGCGACCGGCTGAACGGAAAGTAAGAACAGGACCATGCGCTACATTCGCTTTGCATTTCTGGGCGCCCTCGCGGTCGTCCTCATCGCCGTTGCGATGGCCAACCGCTCGATGGTCGAGCTGCAGCTGCTGCCCGATGAGCTGGCGTCTCTGCTGAGCTTCCAGCAGACCCTGAGCCTGCCGCTGTTCCTGGTGTTCTTCGGCGGCATCGTCTTCGGCCTGCTGATCGGCTTCGTCTGGGAGTGGCTGCGCGAGCACAAGCACCGCGCCGCCGCCGCCGAGCGCAAGACCGAGGTCCGCAAGCTCGAGCGCGAGCTGAAGAGGACCCAGGCCGAGCGCGACAAGGACAAGGACGAGGTTCTCGCGATCCTCGACCAGAGCGCCTGATCCTGCTTCAGGGCGCCGGCGCCCGTCTGGACCCCCGCGGGGATCCGGGCGCCGGGCCTCGAGCCCGGCAATGCGCCAGATGGGACCTGTGGTCATGAATGACATCCGGGTGAAGATCTGCGGGCTCAAGCGGCCCGAAGAGGTGGCGGCCGCCGCCCGCGCCGGTGTGCGCTACGTCGGGCTGGTGTTCTTCCCGCGCAGCCCGCGGGCGGTGAGCCTCGAGCAGGCGCGGTCGCTGGCGCTCGAGGCGCCGGTGGGGCTCGCCAAGGTGGCGCTTGTGGTCGATGCCGACGACGCGCTGCTCGACGAGATCGTCGAGACGGTGCCGCTCGACATGCTTCAGCTTCATGGGCGCGAGAGCGTCGAGCGCGTGGCCGAACTGCGCGCCCGCTACGGTCTGCCGGTGATGAAGGCGGTGGGGGTGGCCTCGGAAGAGGATCTCCCGGCGCTGCAGGAGTATGCGCGCGTGGCCGACCAGCTGCTGGTCGATGCCAAGGCGCCGAAGGGCTCCGTGCTTCCGGGCGGCAATGGGCTGAGCTTCGACTGGCGGCTGCTCGCCGGGCGGCGCTGGCCCTGTCCGTGGATGCTCGCCGGCGGGCTGACGCCCGAGAATGTCGGGCAGGCCATCGCCCTGACCGGGGCGCGGCAGGTCGACGTCTCCTCGGGCGTCGAATCGGCGCCGGGGGTGAAGGATCTCGACAAGATCGCCGCCTTCGCCCGTGCAGCCGCTGCGGCGGGCGCCGAGGGCGCCGTTCCGCGGCTCTGAGCCGCCACGGGCCCGGCGGTCCCGCTGCCCATCGAAAAGGCTGGCTGTCGCCTCAGCGCCCGCTGAGGGCGTTCTGCGCTGGAAACCTCCCTGTCCGCGGTGCTTTGCTGGCGCAGAAGAGCCCGGCAGGAGGAGCCCGCGATGCGGTTTTCCGTACGTCACGACACCCTCTACCGCTACGAGGCCCCGGTGAGCCTCGCGCCGCACGTGTTGCGGCTGACCCCGCGTGCCGGCATCGGCCGGGTGCTGTCGCGGCGGCTGGTGATCCTGCCTGAGCCGCTGTCGCTGACCGAAGAGACCGACGCCCACGGCAACTGCCTCACGCGGGTCGAATTCGGGCCCGCCACGGAGTTCCTCTCCATCGAGAGCCGGTTCGAGGTCGAGACGGCGGTCCCCGGCATGGCAGGGGAGGACGTCGTGCTGCCGTGGCGCGGGGCGCCGGAGGGGCTGGCGCCGTGCCTTGTGCTGGCCAATCCCGGCGCGGCGGTGCGGAGTTTCGCGCAGGAGATGGTCGCCGCCGGGGGCGGGCGGGCGCCCGGCTTTCTCGATGCGCTGACCGCGACGCTCTTTGCCCGCACCGACCGGCGCATTCGCGAGACGGGCTACGCCCAGAGCCCCGAGGAGACGCTGCTGAGGGCGCAGGGCGCGTGCCGGGACCTCGCGGTGCTCTTCATCGCCTGCTGCCGCCTCATGGGCCTGCCTGCGCGCTTCGTGAGCGGCTATCAGGCGCGGGCCGAGAGCGTCGACGGCAAGCGCCACCTGCACGCCTGGCCCGAGGTCTGGCTGCCCGGCGGCTGGGTCGCCTTCGACCCGACCCACGGCATCCGTGTCAGCGACGGCCACGTGGCGCTCTGCGCCGCGCCGGAGCAGGCGGAAACGATGCCGGTGGAGGGCGGCTACTACGGCGCCCCGACAGGCGCCACGTTGCGCTACAGCGTGGAGATCGAGACGACGGGCTGAGGGAAGGCGGGGCGCTGCGGGGGCGGCGATAGGGAGAGGCGGAGGTCCGTTGGCCGGAGCCCCGACTGCCCTCGCAGCGAGAGCCGGAGCCCGCGACGCTCGGGGCCAGTGCCCGGTCGGCGTGGGTTCGAAGCAGGGGGGCGGGAAGGCCGTAAAAAGAACCGGGAAAGCCAATTCCGGTGGCTGGTGCCGGGGAACCTCGGGTCCGGTGTCTGGCGCGCGCCGACCGGAGGTGCGGGCCCTGCACGAGTCATCCGGACAGCGAGATCCCGGGCAGGCGGCGGCACGGCCCGGTCCGAAAAAACAAAGCCCGGGAAACCCGGGCCCTGAGAAAGCAGAAAGGCCACCCGCTGGGGTGGCCCTTGTTCGTCTCGTGAGATCGCCCGGAGACGATCCTCAGCAGTTTCAGCCCTGACGGGCTTTGAAACGACGCTGGGTCTTGTTGATCACGTAGACGCGGCCCTTCCGGCGCACGACGCGGCAGTCCCGGTGGCGCTGTTTGAGCGAGCGGAGCGAGTTTGCGACCTTCATTGGGTCTCTCCTCTTATCGCGGCGCGCGAGCGCCAGTCGTTGCAGTCTGGCTTCGCTTTCGCGAGGCCGGTGAAGGTCATGGTGGGCGGTACTGGGATCGAACCAGTGGCCCCTACGATGTCAACGTAGTGCTCTACCGCTGAGCTAACCGCCCATTCATGGCCTGCGCTTATGCTCTCATCGTGCCCCGGAAAGTAACGGGGCGCGGGGAGAACCGCGCCGGTGGAGGGCTCTATAAAAGGAGTCGGAGACCGTGGCAAGGGCTTTCGGGAGAGAAATCCTGCATCCGGCCGATCTTTCCGAAGCTCTTGCAAAACAGTCTTTTTGCAGCGGTGGAAATCGGGCTAGAGTGATCCGGAAGGAGACGGAATGCCCAAAGTCGCATATCATCTCGACCTGCCGGATGCACCCACATCCTGCGCGGTCTTTGCCTCGCCGCACTCCGGACGCGACTACCCTTGGAGCTTCCTGCGCGGCACGATTCTCGACGAACAGTCCATCCGCTCTTCCGAGGACGCCTTCGTCGACCGGCTCTTCGACTGCGCGCCGCAATTCGGGGCGCCGCTGTTGCGGGCCGGGGCACCGCGCGCCTTCATCGACCTGAACCGGGCCCCGGACGAGCTCGACCCCGCGCTGATCGAGGGCGTGCGCCGCACCGGGCACAATCCGCGCGTGGCCAGCGGGCTGGGCGTGGTGCCGCGGGTGGTGTCGAACGGCCGTGCCATCTATCGCGGCAAGCTGCCGCTGGCCGAGGCCGAGCGCCGGATCTCGCGCTACTGGCATCCCTACCACACCCAGCTGAGGGCGCTGCTCGACCGGTCTCTGGCGCAATTCGGCGAGGCGGTGCTGATCGACTGCCATTCCATGCCGCATGAGGCGGTGGACGGCATTGCCCGCAACTCGGCGCGGCGGCCCGAGATCGTGATCGGTGACCGCTTCGGCGCCTCTGCCACCCCCGAGATCGTCGAATGCATCGAGAGCGCCTTCGCAGCGGCAGGGCTCACCGTGGTGCGCAACACGCCCTTTGCCGGGGCCTACGTGACGCAGGCCTATGGCCGGCCGTCGCGCGGGCAGCACGCGGTGCAGGTCGAGATCGACCGGTCGATCTACATGGACGAGACGCAGATTCGCCCCAACGCCAATTTCCAGGCCTTCCGTCGCATCCTGCGCGGCGTGGTGGCCGAGATCTCGGCCATCGGGCATCGCGACCGCGATCGCGAGCAGCCGCTCGCCGCGGAATAACCCCCCGAGCCGTCAGGCCAATCAGCCGAAGAGTGCGGAAAGCGCCGCGTCGAGGGGCGCGGGGTTCTCGATCTTCAGCCTCACCGGCAGGGTCAGCACCTTGGGACGGAACGCCGCGGGCAGGCGCACCGCGTCCTTCTCGGTGGTCACCAGCTGCGCTCCGAGTCGCGCGGCATCGGTCTCGAGCCGGGTGAGCAGCGCCGGGGTGAAGGGCTGGTGATCGTCGAGCGCGCGGCATTCGCGCAGTTCGGCGCCCAGGGATTTCAGCGTGGCGAAGAACTTCTCCGGGTGGCCGATGCCCGCGAAGGCGAGCGCCGGCAGGTCCTGCCAGTCCATGCCGGTCTGCAGTGGCTCGAGCCGTGCCGTGACGTGGGGCAGGGCGATGCTGCCCTTCCATGTCTCGGCAAAGGCGCGCTGTGCCGCCTCGGGTCCGATCGAGAGCAGCAGGTCGGCGCGGGCGAGCCCCGTGGCCACCGGCTCGCGCAGCGGACCCGCGGGCATGCAGCGGCCGTTGCCGAAGCCCTTGGCGGCGTCGACCACCACCAGCGACAGGTCCTTGTGCAGCGCCGGGTTCTGGAACCCGTCGTCGAGCAGGATGACCCCGGCGCCGGCCTCGACGGCGGCGCGCGCCCCGGCGGCGCGGTCGCGGGCCACCCAGACCGTGGTGAAGGCCGCCAGCAGCAGCGGCTCGTCGCCGACGTCCTCGGGGCCGTGGCGGGCGGGATCGACGCGCACGGGGCCTTCCAGGCGGCCTCCGTAGCCGCGCGAGACCACGTGCACCGACAGCCCGCGCTGTTGCGTCAGCCGCTCGGTCAGCGCGATGACGGTGGGGGTCTTGCCGGTGCCGCCCGCGTTGATGTTGCCGACACAGATCACCGGGACACGGACGCGCACGCCCGGGTGGGCGATGCGCCGGGCGGTGGCGCGGGCGGTCAGGGCGCCGAGCGGCGCCAGCAGCCGGGCCTGCGGGGCGGGCTGGTCGGGGGACGTGAACCAGAAGCCGGGCGCGCGCATCAGGCCGCCTCCCCGCTGGTGCCGCCGCCGTCGAGCCACTCGAAGGCGAGCGCGATGACCTCGTCGGTGAGCGCCGCCCCCTGGCTCACCACGTCCCAGCCGGCATGCGCCATGGCGGCGGCACGGTCGGGGGCGACCAGCTGCGAGATCGCGGTGGCGAGCGTGTCGAAATCGCGCACGATGCGCGCGGCACCGGCCTCGACCAGCCGCGTGTAGGAGGACAGGTGGCGGCCGACGTTGGGGCCGTAGAGCAGCGCCGCGCCATGGGCCGCGGCCTCGAGCGGGTCCTCGCCGCCATGGCCGGGCCGCAGCGAGCCGCCGAGGAAGGCCACGGGGGCGAGCCGGTACCAGAGCCCGAGCTCGGAGGCGTCTTCGGTGAGTAGCACCTGGCAGTTCTCGTCGGGCATCTCGCCGTTCTCCCAGCGCGCGACGCGCAGGTCGCTGTCGCGGGCCAGCGCCTCGATGGCGGCACCGTCCTCGCGGGTGGCGGGGACCAGCAGCAGGATCAGCCGGTGCGCGAGGCGGGTGGCGCGGCGGTGCGCCTGCAGGATGTCGGGCGCCTCTTCGGCGCGGGCGCGGGCGGCCAGCCAGACCGGGCGGCCCGAGAGCAGCTGTGCCATTTCCTCGTGCAGGTCCGGGTCGCAGTCGAGCGGCGGCGTGGTCTCGGTGAGCGGACCGGCGCGGCGCAGGTGCTGGTCGGGGAGCCCGGCGCGGCGCAGGCGGCGCACGGCGGCGTCATCCTCTGCGAAGATGCGGTCGAAGAGCGCCAGCGTCGCCGCGGCGCTGTCGGGCACCCAGAGCGGCGCGGGCGTCTGCCAGGGCTCGTTGCGGGCGCCGAGCAGCATCAGCCGGCTGCCCGCGTCCGAGAGCCGCGACAGCAGCGCCGGGTGCAGGCGCTGGCCGGTCCAGAGCGCGAGGTCGGGGCGCCAGTGGGCGGCAAAGCTCTGGGCGTCGGACGCGCTGTCGGGGGGCAGCGGCTGGGCGAGACAGCCGCGCGGATCGAGCGCAGGGTCCGGCCCGTCCGAGGGCCATGTCAGCAGCGCCGTGATCTCGGGGCGCTGCGACTGCATGCGCGCGGCAAGCGCCGACAGCGCGCGGGCGGTCTCGGGGCGCTCGGCATGGGCCCAGATCAGCGGCCCGTCCGGGCGCGGCAGCATGGCCGGGGCCGCCGCGGGGCGGCCTCGGGCAAAGGCGAGATAGGCCTGAAGCGCGAAAGGTCTGCGCGACAACGGTGTCAGCCGAGTTCCTCGGTGGTCGAGGCTTCGGTCTCCTCGTCGCGGAGACGGTGCAGGTGGGCGATGTAGTAGCGCATGTGGGCGTTGTCGACGGTGCGCTGCGCCTCGGCCTTCCACGCGTCATGGGCGCTGGCATAGTCGGGGAAGATGCCCACGACGTGCAGGTCTTCGACGTTCTTGAAGACGTTCTTTTCCGGGGTCACCAGCTCGCCGCCGAAGACGAGATGAAGTCGCTGAACCATGCTCTGACCTTTCAGATAATGACGGGCGCAACCTACGGTCTCCCCCCGCCACGTCAAGTCGCGAGGTCGGGAGGTGCCGCAAGGGATGCCACGCGGAATGCCGACAGCTTTTCCTGTCCCGCCAATGCCGCCGCCCAAGGCGAGTTGCCCGGCCACAAGGCGGTTCTGCGACGGGGCGCTCAGGGCAGGGGGCGCAGGCGCCGCAGGATGTCGTCGTGCAGCGCCGGGTTGGCGGCCACGATGCCCTGGTGCAGCGGCGTGGCGGCGTTGAAGCGGAGCGGCGCGCCGTGGCGGTCGGTGATCCGTGCCCCGGCCTCGGACAGCAGCAGGGCACCGGCGGCGATGTCCCACTCCCAGCTCGGGCGGAAGGTGAACATGGCGTCGAAACGCCCCTCGGCCACCAGCCCCAGCCGGTAGGCGATCGACGGGCGGTGGCTGCGCTGCAGGTCCGGCGCCTCGTGCCAGTGCGCGGGATCGAGCGCCGGCCGCGTCGCCAGCACATGCGCCTCCTCCAGCGTCGCCACCCGACTCGTGCGAAGCGCCTCGCCATTGAGCCGCGCGCCCTCACCCAAAGCCGCATCGTAGAGCCGGTCGCGCATCGGCAGGTAGACCACCGCGGCGGTGATCTCGCCATCCTCGGCCACGGCCAGCGAATGCGCCCAGCTTTCCGAGCCCTCGATGAAGCTGCGGGTGCCGTCGATGGGGTCGACGATGAAGACCCGCCGGGCGGCGAGCCGGGCGCCGTCGTCGGCGCTTTCCTCGCTGAGCCAGCCGTAATCTGGCCGCGCCCCGCGCAGGATGTCGCCCAGCACGCTGTTCACCGCCATGTCCGCGTCGGTCACCGGGCTGCCGTCCGCCGCCTTGTGGCGCACGTTCATCTCGCCGCCGATGTAGCGCGTGGCGGTCTCGGCCGCGGTCTGCGCCGCCCGGATCAGGAGGGCGAGATCACTCTCCTGCAAGCGTGAGCCCTTCGACCAGCAGCGAGGGCACGACCCGCGACAGCCACGGCCGGGCGTCGTTGGCGGGGGTCATGCGGCGCAGGAAATCGCGCAGGTTGCCGGCGATGGTCACGCCCGAGACCGGGTAGACCGGCACGCCGTTCTCGACCCACATCCCCGCCGCCCCGCGCGAGTAGTCGCCGGTGTTGGGGTTGATCGTGGCGCCGATCATCGAGGTCACCACGAGCCCGGTGCCCATCTCGGCGAGCAGCTCATCGCGGCTCTTGTCGCCCTGCGTCAGCGCGAGGTTCCAGCTCGACGGCGATGGCCCGCCCGAGGTGCCGCGCGCGGCGTTCGCGGTGGGGGGCATGTCGAGCTTGCGGGCGGTGGCGAGGTCGAGCGTGTAGCCCTTGAGCACGCCGTTCTCGACCAGCGTGCGCTGGCGGGTGGGCAGCCCCTCGGCATCGAAGGGCCGGCTGCCCGAGATCCGCGGCCGGTGCGGGTCCTCGACCAGCGACAGGCCCGCGGGCAGCACCTCCTCGCCGAGCGCGCCGCGCAGCCACGAGGCGCCGCGCGCCACCGAGGCGCCGTTGGCGGCGGCCATCAGGTGCCCGATCAGCGAGGCGGCGATGCGCTCGTCGAAGAGCACCGGCCAGGCGCCGGTCCTGGGCTTGCGCGGGTTCAGCCGCTCGAGCGCGCGCTCGGCGGCGCGGCGGCCGATCTCCTCGGCGTCGCGCAGGTCGGACTGGAAGGTGCGGCTGTCACCGTCGTAATCTCGCTCCATCGCCAGCCCCTCGCCGGCGATGGCCACGCAGGACACCGACCGCGAGCTGCGCGCGTAGCCGCCCGAGAAGCCGTTGCTGGCGGCAAGGTGCACCTGGCGACGGCCGTAGCCCGCGGACGACGCCTGCACCTGGCTCACGCCCTGCACCGCAAGCGCCGCGGCCTCGGCGCGCGAGGCGTCCTCCTGCAACTCGGCGGGCGAGGGCTCGGCGGCGGGGTCGCACATCTCGAGCGCGTCGCTGTCCCACTGCGTGGCAAGCTGCGACGGATCGGCGAGCCCGGCGTGCGGATCCTCGGGCGCCTCGCGGGCCATGGCGACGGCGCGCTCGGCCATCGCCGCCAGCGTCTCGTCGCGGGTGTCCGACGAGGAGACGATGGCGCTCTGCCGTCCCACGAAGACCCGCAGCCCGATGTCGACCCCTTCCGAGCGCTCGGCCCGTTCCAGCGTGCCGCCGCGCACGTCGATCTCGATGGAGCTGCCCTCCACGGCGAGCGCGTCGGCAGAGTCCGCCCCGGCTTTGGTGGCGGCATCGAGAAGGGCTTGGGTCAGGGTATCGAGGGGGCGGGCCATGGATCCTCCGGTATCGTCCGTCCTTCGAGGTAGGACGGGCGGCGCGTGGGTGCAAGGAAAAGGCGCGCGGGCCGGGCGGGGCAGGGGCGGCCCGCGCGGCCGGCGCCCTCAACC
>Ga0208328_1000086_pt1 | contig 53753 bp, 46 predicted proteins | sample DeeseametaMP2633_FD_184170 | JGI IMG/M metagenome (GOLD analysis project Ga0208328, IMG submission 184170) | Marine microbial communities from the Deep Atlantic Ocean - MP2633 (SPAdes) | ecosystem: Environmental > Aquatic > Marine > Unclassified | place: Northeast of Antigua and Barbuda, North...
CGGACGACCCCGTCCGTCGTCGCCTTCGCCAAGAACGGCGAGGTCCTCGTCGGTGAGGTCGCCAAGCGGCAGGCCGTCACCAACGTCGACCGGACCATCCGGTCCGTCAAGCGCCACATGGGCACCGACTGGAAGCAGTCGATCGACGACAAGGACTTCACGCCCCAGCAGATCTCGGCGTTCATCCTGCAGAAGCTCAAGCGCGACGCCGAGGCCTACCTCGGCGAGACGGTCACCGACGCGGTGATCACCGTCCCGGCGTACTTCTCCGACGCCCAGCGCCAGGCCACCAAGGAGGCCGGCGAGATCGCGGGCCTCAACGTGAGCCGCATCGTCAACGAGCCGACCGCGGCCGCCCTGGCCTACGGCCTGGACAAGGGCGAGGACCAGACGATCCTGGTCTTCGACCTCGGTGGCGGCACCTTCGACGTCTCCCTGCTCGAGGTGGGCGAGGGCGTCGTCGAGGTCAAGGCGACCTCCGGTGACAACCACCTCGGTGGTGACGACTGGGACGCCCGGATCGTCGAGTGGATGGTCAAGAAGTTCAAGGACAACAACGGCGTCGACCTGGCCGCCGACAAGATCGCCAAGCAGCGCCTCCAGGAGGCCGCGGAGAAGGCGAAGATCGAGCTGTCCTCCTCCAGCGAGACCACGATCCACCTGCCCTACATCACCCACGGCGAGTCCGGCCCGCTGCACTTCGAGGAGCGGCTGACCCGAGGTGAGTTCCAGCGGATGACCCAGGACCTCCTCGAGCGCACCAAGGCCCCCTTCCAGGCCGTGCTCAAGGACGCCGGTGTCTCGATCTCCTCGATCGACCACGTCGTGCTCGTCGGTGGCTCCACCCGCATGCCGGCCGTCACCGAGCTGGTCAAGGAGCTGCTCGGCGGCAAGGAGCCCAACAAGGGCGTCAACCCCGACGAGGTCGTCGCCGACGGCGCCGCGCTGCAGGCCGGCGTGCTCAAGGGCGAGGTCAAGGACGTGCTGCTCCTCGACGTCACCCCGCTCAGCCTCGGCATCGAGACCAAGGGCGGCGTGATGACCACCCTCATCGAGCGCAACACCACGATCCCGACCAAGCGCTCGGAGATCTTCACCACCGCCGACGACAACCAGCCCTCGGTGGAGATCAAGGTCGCCCAGGGCGAGCGCCAGATGTGGAGCCAGAACCAGCCGCTGGGCAACTTCGAGCTCACCGGTCTCCCGCCGGCGCCGCGGGGCGTGCCGAAGATCGAGGTCACCTTCGACATCGACGCCAACGGCATCGTCCACGTCATCGCCAAGGACCAGGCCTCCGGCAAGGAGCAGTCGATGACCATCTCCGGCGGCTCCGCGCTGTCGAAGGAGGACATCGACCGCATGGTCAAGGAGGCCGAGCAGTACGCCGAGGAGGACGCCAAGCGTCGCGAGGCCGTCGAGACCCGCAACCAGGCCGAGCAGCTGGTCTACACGACCGAGAAGTTCCTCGCCGACAACGATGAGAAGCTCCCCGAGGACGTCAAGACCGAGGTCCAGGCCGACGTCGACGCCCTGAAGTCGGTCCTGGAGAACGCCGAGGCCCCGGCCGAGGACGTCCAGGCCGCCGTCACCAAGCTCGGTGAGTCGAGCCAGAAGATGGGCGCCGCGATGTACGCCGCCGCCGAGGCCGACGCCTCGGCCGCCGGTGGCACCACCGGCGCCACCGGTGAGGCCGACGACGACATCGTCGACGCCGAGGTGGTCGACGAGACCGACACCGACGGCAGCGCCGACGGCCAGGACGAGAGCAAGTGACCCAGCCCGACCACGAGGGCACCACCGACCGGGGGCCGCGGCACGCGGCCCCCGGCTCGGGGTCCTTCGGCGAGGAGGCAGCGACCATGACCGAGAACACCGAGGTCGAGGCGGGCGCCGAGGGCGGCGACCCCGCCGCCGAGCCCACCCCGGCCGAGCAGCAGGACGCCGGCCCCGCCGAGCAGCAGGCCGGTGCCACCGGCGACGCCGCGGACGACGGCGGGGCGCTCGACGTCGACCCGCTCCGGGCCGCGCACGACGAGGTGGCCACGCTCAAGGCCGAGCTCGCCGAGCGGACGCTGGACCTCCAGCGCCTGCAGGCGGAGTTCGTCAACTACAAGCGGCGCGTGGACCGCGACCGTGACCTGCTCAAGGAGAACGCGACGTACGCCGCGCTCGCGCCCATCGTCGAGGTGCTCGACACCATCGACCGGGCCCGCGAGCACGAGGAGGTCTCCGGCGGGTTCAAGTCGGTCGTCGACCAGCTCGAGCGCACCGTCGCAAACGCGGGACTGGTGCGTTTCGGCGCGCCGGGCGACGCGTTCGACCCCACCCTCCACGAGGCGCTGTCCCACATCGGGGAGGATCCCGATGTGGAGGTCACGACCTGCAAGGTGATCGCCAAGGCCGGCTACCGGATCGGTGAGCGGGTCGTGCGGGCCGCGCAGGTGCTGGTCGTGGACCCTGCCGGGTCCTGACCGCCGCGATCCACCACTGATCGACTGAGGTTCACAGGAGAAGGGAGGTTCCCCCGTGGCGGGCAACGACCATGACGGCATGCGTCCGGACTGGGCGCAGAAGGACTTCTACGCCGTGCTCGGCGTGAAGAAGGACGCGAGCGCCGACGACATCAAGAAGGCCTACCGGCGCCTCGCCCGGGAGAACCACCCCGACTCCAACCCCGGTGACACCGCCAAGCACGACCGCTTCAAGCAGGTCGCGGAGGCCTACGACGTCGTCGGTGACCCCGAGAAGCGCAAGAAGTACGACGAGCTGCGTCGCATGGTCGCCTCCGGTGGCTTCGGCGGCGGCTTCGGCGGGGGCGGTGGCTTCGGCGGCGGTCAGGGCATCAACCTCGAGGACCTGCTGCGCGACCGTGCCGGCGGGGCCGGTGGGGGCGGCGGCGGGTTCGGCGACATGTTCGGCGACCTCTTCGGCGGCGGCTTCGGTGGCCGTCGTGGCAGTGCGCGACCGCGGGCCGCGAAGGGCCAGGACGTCGAGAGCACGGCCACCATCTCCTTCACCGACGCCATCGACGGCGTCACCATCTCGCTGCGGCTGACCTCCGACACCGCGTGCGCGACCTGCTCGGGCACCGGCGGCAAGCCCGGCACCAAGCCGCACGTCTGCGCCCAGTGCGAGGGCAGCGGCTTCGTCACCGGGTCGATGGGCGGCGGCTTCTCCCTCAACGAGACCTGTCCCGCGTGCGGTGGCCGGCAGCTGCTCTACGACGAGGCCTGCCCCACCTGCCACGGCTCGGGTCGCGGTGCCTCCTCGCGCACCATCCAGGCCCGCATCCCCGCCGGGGTGAAGGACGGCCAGCGGATCCGCCTGCGCGGTAAGGGCGGCCCGGGGCAGCACGGCGGTCCCGCCGGTGACCTCTACGTGACCGTGAAGGTCTCCGGCCACCGCGTCTTCGGGCGCTCGGGTGACAACCTCACCCTCGACGTACCGGTCTCCTTCGACGAGCTCGCGCTCGGCGCCGAGGTGAAGATCCCGACCCTCGGTGGCTCGCCGGTCACCCTGCGCGTCCCCGCCGGCACCCCCAACGGGCGCACCTTCCGGGTGCGCGGCAAGGGCGCGACGAAGGCCGACGGGACCAAGGGCGACCTGCTCGCCACCGTCGAGGTCCAGGTCCCGGCGGTCCTCGACGTCGACGCCCGGGCGGCGGTCGAGGCCTACCGCATCGCGATGGCCGACAAGCCGTTGCGCTCCAACCTCTTCGACCAGGCCCGGTCGTGAGCGGGAGGTGCCGGACATGACCCGCGGACGCGGACCGTACGGCGCCGACCCGGACGCTGCCGTCTTCGTCATCTCCGTCGCCGCCGAGCTGTCGGGCCTGCACCCGCAGACCCTGCGCACCTACGAGCGGCTCGGCCTGATCTCGCCCGGTCGCACCGGTGGCGGTGGTCGCCGCTACTCCCAGCGCGACATCGAGCTGTTGCGGGTCATCTCCGAGCTGACCTCGGCCGGCATCGGCATCGAGGGCGTACGACGGATCCTCGACCTCGAGAACCGCGTCACCGCCCTCGCCCAGCGCAACGAGGAGCTGCAGGCCGAGCTCGAGGCGACCCGCGACGCGCTGCGCCAGGCGCTGGCCCAGCGGCGTACCGACCCCCGCGCGGGCGCGGCCGCACCCAACCGGCTGCCCGTCCTGCGTGGCCCCGACCCCGGCTCCTCGCTGGTGGTCTGGCGCCGCCAGCGCTGAGCCGGGCGCCGACGCGGGCGCCGGCACCGCACGCCTGTGTGAGACGCCGTGTCGCACACAACGTCGCGAACCCCTGTCGCGCGGCGCCGCGGACGGATAGCCTGCGCGGACGGTCGACGACGGGGTCGGGCGGGACGGCAGGGGTAGCGCTGTGGACTGGTTGCTCGAGTGGCTCCGCGACTGGGCCGCGCACGTGCACTGGGTGCAGTTCCTGACGATCCCGGTCTTCACCGGCGTGGTGGGCTGGCTGATCAACTGGTCGGGCCTGTGGATGCTCTTCAGTCCCGTGCACTTCAAGGGGGTGCGGATCCCCGGCATGCGCGAGCTCGCCAGCGTGCTGCCGCGCAAGGTCCAGGAGGTCCCGGGGGTCCTGCAGGGCGGGATCGGCTGGCAGGGCATCGTGCCGGCGCGGGCGGCCAAGATGGGCTCGATCGCCGTCGACAAGGCGATCGCCAAGCTGGGCACGCCGGCGGAGTTCTACCAGCAGCTCGAGCCCGACAAGATCGCCGAGCACATCGTCACCGTCTTCCGTCCCGAGCTGCCCCAGCTCGTCGACGACGTGATGCGCCGCGAGCACCCGCGGCTGTGGCGCGACCTGCCTCGACCGGTCCGGCAGGCGGTCATCGACCGCGTGCAGGCCCAGCTGCCCAGTGTCGTCGGCAACGTGACGACCGAGATCGGCATCCACATCGACCAGATCCTCGACCCCAAGATCATGGTCATCGACCACTTCCGCGAGAACCCCGCGCTGGTGGTGCGCATCTTCCGCGACTTCGGTCAGCGCGAGCTCAACCTGATGGTGACCTTCGGCTTCGTCTTCGGGTTCCTGCTCGGCATCCCGGTCGCCTTCATCGACAGCATCTTCGCGCAGTGGTGGCTGCTGCCGATCCTCGGCGTCGTCGTCGGCTGGATCACCAACGCGTTGGGCATGTGGCTGATCTTCGAGCCGCCCGAGCCGCGGCGGATCCTCGGCATCCCCGTGCACGGGCTCTTCCTGCGCCGTCAGGACCAGGCGGCCGAGGTCTACGCCCGGATCATCGCCGAGGACGTCATCACCCTCGAGCGGATCGGCGACTTCATCCTCGAGGGGCCCAGTGGCGACCGGACCCGCCAGATGCTGGCCACCGCCCTGCGCCCGGCGATCGAGAAGGCGGCCGGCCCGGCGCGCGCCGCGGTGCGGGTCGCGATGGGGCCGGCGCGCTTCGACACGATCCGCGACAGCGTCGCGGAGGAGGCGGTGAGCCGCACGCTCACCCCGTTCAAGGATCCCGAGTTCAGCCGACGGCAGTCGGAGAAGATCCGGACGCTCATCGCCCGGCGGACCAAGGAGCTCCCGCCCCGCGACTTCGTGGAGATGATGCGCTCGGCCATCAAGGAGGATGAGTGGATGCTCTACGCCCACGGCGCGATCATGGGGCTCGGCGGTGGCTTCCTGCACCTGTGGATCTTCGGGGTGTCGGGCGGATGAGCAACGGCACCGAGCGACGCCCCGGCGCCGCCGGGCCCACCGTGGGTCCCCGGGTCGAGCCCCGGGTCGAGCCCCGGGTGGAGCCCCGGGCGGAGACGGAGTCCGCACGGGCCCTGGCCGAGCAGGTCGCGCCCGTCGTGGAGGCCCTGCCCGGCCTGGCGCGCGTCGCCGCGTCCGCGGCCTGGCACACCGGCGAGTGGGGCGTGCGCAGCTACGTCCGCTCCGCCAAGCGCCTGGCCCGGGCGGCCACCGACCGCGAGGAGGCCGCCCACCTGGCCCAGGAGGCCACCGAGGCCGCGCAGGTCGTCTCCGACCTGGCCCGTGCGGTCAGCGCCGGCACCCCCGTCGGTACGGCGCTGCTGCGCGCCGCGGAGTCGCTCGGCGCGGTCCGCGAGCCGACCGGTCGCTCCGGGAGCCCGGTCGTGCCCGGCGGGCTGGTGGACCGGGACGAGCCCCAGTCGCAGTCGCTGCGCGAGCGGGGCGCGGAGCTCCTCGAGCGCTCCCGGGACGTGTGGTCCAGCGAGGCCGGCCACCCGGCGTACGAACGGATCCTCAGCGAGCTCGCCCCCGACGAGGCGCGCATCCTGGTGCTGCTGCTCGAGAAGGGCCCGCAGCCCAGTGTCGACGTGCGCACCGGAGGGCCGATCGGGATGGTCTCCAGCCAGCTGATCGCGCCGGGGCTGACGATGATCGGCGCACGCTCGGGGGCGCGCTTCGTGGACCAGGTCCCGGCCTACCTCAACAACCTGCACCGGCTGGGCCTGGTGTGGTTCTCACGCGAGCCGCTGCGCGACCCGCTGGAGTACCAGGTCGTCGAGGCGCAGCCCGACGTGCTCACCGCGATGCACTCGGTGAAGTTCGCGAAGGTCGTGCGGCGCAGCATCCACCTCACGCCCTTCGGTGAGGACTTCTGCCGCACCGTGCTGGTCGACGAGCAGGCGGCCGCCCAGACCTTCCCCGCCCACCAGGCGCCCCCCGAGGCGCACAGCGGCGAGCCCGCCCCGGACTGACCTCAGTCCGCGCTTGTGCCGGACGGACCACTTCGGGCATCGACCACGGTCTCGTCACGCGGGTCGCGCCTTCGCAGGCTCAGGCGCGCCGCTGCTCGACCTCCTCACCCACGCGCCCTCGCAAGCTCGGCCGCTGGCTCGGACGCCCCCCGGCTCCCCTGCTCGCTGCGCTCACAGGTGACCCGGACCCCTGACCACGCCCCGCCCGGGGGTGGCCAGGGGTCGGTGCTCCCTGAACTGCGGAACGGCTCTAGGACTGGTCTGGAGACGGGTCCCTCAGGGCCGGTCCGCCCGCTCCCTCCACGGGCGGCTCGGAGAGCGGCGGCTCGTCGACCGCCATCAGGGAGATCGTGAAGACCGAGCCGCCGTACTGGCCCGGCCGGTAGGAGACGTCGCCGTTCTGCGCCTCGGCGAGCGTGCGGACGACGTAGAGGCCCAGGCCGGTGCCGGTGGCGACCGTGCCGGTCGCGCGCGAGAACTCCTTGAACAGCTGCGCGCGGAACTCCTCGGGCACCCCGGCGCCCCGGTCCACGACGTCGATGGCCACGTGGTCGTCGTGCTGGTCGTCGGGGCGGATGCGGATGGTGTACGGCGCCTCGCCGTACTTGATGGCGTTGCCCAGCAGGTTGCTCACCATCTGCTCCAGGCGCAGCGGGTCGGCGCGCACCATCCGGTCGTCCTCGACGGTGACCTCGACGTCGATGCCGTAGCGGTCGCCCGCCACCGACTCCACGACGGTGCGCGGGTCCAGCGGGGCGAGGTCGATGCGCAGCGTGCCGCGCTGGATCTGCGCCGCGGTCAGCAGGTCGGCGGTGATGGAGTCGAGCATCCGCGCCTGGCGGGCCACCGAGGACATCAGGCGTGCCTGCATCTCGGTGTCGAGCTGCTCCTCGCCGTCCCAGCCGCTGGCCTCCGCGATGCCGCAGATGACCGCGACCGGCCCGCGGATCTCGTGGGCGGTGGTCGCGATCGCCCGCCGCAGCAGGGCGACGTCGTCGGAGGTGGAGTCGAGGTAGACCAGCAACGACCAGCCGGTACGCCGGATGGTGGCCCGGCAGGTGCCGCCGTCGAGCTCGACCTCGAACGACGCGTCGGCGTCGAGGCGGTGGTAGGCCACCAGGGTGGCGAGGTTGGGGGCGCTGAACCCGAGGGGCGTGCCGGGGCTGGTCTTGTTGACCAGCAGCCGCTGGGCGGTGGTGTTGGCGTAGACGATGCGGAAGAGCGGCTCGTCGGCCAGCTCGAGGATCCCCACCGGGGCCATGCTCATCGCCTGCCACCACGAGATCGAGGAGGCGGCGACGCCGCCGGGGGTGGCCGGGGAGCTGGGCGAGGCGGGGGCGGGCAGGTGCCCGGCCGCGCCGCCGGGGATCGGCTGGGGCGAGGTCCCCGCCCGTGCCTCGGGGTCGGCCTGGCCGAAGGCCGGCGGCTGGGGGGCCATGCTCTCGGGGACCTCGAGCGGCGGGACGACCGACAGCGAGCGGGCGGGCCTGGGCTTGGAGCCGCTGGTCATGTCGCGGACGTAGTCGAGGATGGAGTCCAGCGAGGCACCCTTCTGCACGTACCCGTCGGCGCCGTTGGCCAGGGCGCGCTCGGACATCTGGGTGGCCCCGAAGCCGGAGAGCACGATGATCTTCGCGCCGGGCACGGTGCGGCGGATGGTGGGCAGTGCCTCGAGGCCGTCCATCACGGGCATCGACAGGTCCAGCAGGACGACGTCGGGGTGCTCGGTGCGGACCAGGTCGATCCCGGCCTTCCCGTCCCCGGCCTCGCCCACCACGTCGAAGCCGCCGCGGTTCAGGGCGAGGCGCAGCAGGTCGCGCAGGTCCGCGGTGTCGTCGATGATCACCGTGCGGAGGGGTCGTACGCGGGTGGCGGCACTCATGGTCATGGCCTCTCGGGGTCCTTCTGCTGCGGTCGGTCGTCGTTCGGCTCGGTGGCGACCGACGGGTCGGGGGAAGCGTCCGCACCGACGGTGGCCGCGCTGCTGCGGACCAGGTCGAGCGCGTGGTAGCTGCTGCCCAGGAGATCGGTGATGATCCGGCTGGCGGAGTCGATCGAGACGGTCAGCGACTCCTGGGCACGCTGGCGGTCGTCGAGGTCGAGGGCCATCTTGGCGACGACCAGTCCCTGCAGGACGGTGTCGTTGAGCTCGAGGGCCTGCTGCTCGCGCTGGCGCAGGTCCTGGAAGAGCTGGGCGCCCTCCATGAGCGAGGAGTAGTTGCGGCGCAGCGTCCAGTAGTAGACGCCGACGACCGCGCCGACGACGTCCCACAGCGACAGCGGCCAGTCCCACGCCTCACGCATGGCGTAGCCCTGCGGGTCGTCGATGCCCAGCGAGGGCAGGGCCATGTGGACGGAGTGGATGCCGTGGTGGACGGCGCAGGAGAAGAAGATCGACGCGGTGGCGGCGCCCAGCGGGTTGCTGCGCAGCTGGCCGGACCGGGCGAGAGGCACGGTGATCGCCAGGGAGATGAAGACGTAGGCGGTGGCGATGATGCCGTTGCAGATCATGCCGATGACCCAGGGTTCCATGGTGGTCACCTCCTCTCGCTCGTGGTCAGGTCCGTGGGGTCGTGCGCGGTGCGTGCGGCGCCCTGGTGCGGCGTCATCCGCCGGCCCCGCTCAACGAGAGCGTCAGCAGCGCCAGCACGGACGCGACGGCGACCGCCCGGGCACCGCGGTGCCAGTCGACCCACGCCGGCAGCCGGAGACCGGCGTACGACGCGGGTGGACGGGCGCGCAGCAGGACTGCGCACGCGGCGACCACCCCGAGCTCCCACGCCACGGCCGCGAGGTCCCAGGGACCCACCGGCTCGGGCGCGGGCATGAGGCCCAGGGGCAGTCCCCAGGCCCGGGTGGTCGCCCACAGGACGACGCACCCGAGGTTGAGGGCCACGCCGACCCGCAGCAGGGCGGGGGTGATCGAGCGCAGCGCGAGGGCGGTCCACCCGAGCTGGGCCACGGCGGCGGTGGCGAAGAACAGGCCGAACAGCGTGGCCTCGCGGAAGTGCAGGGGACCCATCGCGGCGTGCACCCCCGCAGCGGCGGTGCTCGCGACGATCGCGAGCGGCAGCAGCAGTGACACCTCCGGTGCGGCCGTGGCCGCGGGGGTCGACCGGACGGGGGCGACGACGCCGGCGGCGGGCGCCTCCAACGTGGCGAGACGGCCGGTGGCGGCAGCGCTGCGCAGCGCGGCGATGCGCAGCTCGTGCTCGCCCAGGGCCGTGGGACGGGGGCTCCCCGGGGCGTGCGGGGTCACCAGGTGTGGCACCAGCAGCCAGCCCAGACCGATGAGGCCGCCGGCGACCAGTGCGTAGTGCACGGCGTGCGCGAGCAGCGTCAGGGTGTCTTGCGACCAGGCAGTCACGGGGTCTCCCTCCCACACCCCGTCTCCCCAGGCGAGGTGGCCTGCCGCACACGGTAGGCGCGAGCGGTCCCCGGGGCGAGTGGAATGCACACTTTCGTCACGTCCCCCGGGGTGGACCGGCCGATCGGAGGGGAGGGGTGGACCCGAACGGGTCATGCCGGGAGAATTCAGATAAGTTGAGTGGAACAGACTCAACTTGTGGTGCGTTGCACGAGGTGGGAGCCACACTCGGTCCCGCCAGCCGTCGAGGAGGAGACACCCATGAGCCAGTTCGGCGCCGACAGGTTCACGACCCGCAGCCGCGAGGCGATCGAGACCGCCCAGCTGACCGCCACGTCGGCCGGCCACTCGGCCACCGAGCCCATCCACCTGCTCGTCGCGCTGCTGTCCCAGGAGGACGGCGTCGCGCGGTCGCTGGTCACCAAGGCCGGCGTCGACGCCGCCGCGCTGGTCGCCGGAGCCCGCAGCGCGCTGGAGCAGCTGCCCCGCGCGAGCGGCGCCACCGTCCAGCAGCCGGCCGCCTCGGCCGCGCTGACCCGGGTGCTGGCCGCCGCGCTCGACCTCGCGTCGTCGATGAAGGACGACTACGTCGCGACCGAGCACCTGCTCATCGCCATGGCCGGCACCGAGTCCAGCGCGCAGAAGGTGCTGACCGACGTCGGGCTCACCGAGGCGGGGCTGCGCGAGGGCCTGACGGCCGTCCGCGGCAGCCGGCGGGTGACCAGCCAGGACGCCGAGGACACCTACGAGGCGCTGGAGAAGTACTCCGTGGACCTCACGGCCGCCGCCGAGGAGGGCAAGCTGGACCCGGTCATCGGTCGCGACGCGGAGATCCGGCGCGTCGTGCAGGTGCTGAGCCGGCGTACGAAGAACAACCCGGTGCTCATCGGCGAGCCCGGCGTCGGCAAGACCGCCGTCGTCGAGGGCCTTGCCCAGCGCGTGGTCGACGGCGACGTGCCCGACTCGCTCAAGGGCCGCCGGGTGCTCTCGCTCGACCTGGCCGCGATGGTCGCGGGCGCGAAGTACCGCGGCGAGTTCGAGGAGCGGCTCAAGGCGGTCCTGGAGGAGATCAAGTCCGCCGAGGGCCGCGTCATCACCTTCATCGACGAGCTGCACACGGTCGTCGGCGCCGGTGCCGGCGGTGACTCCGCGATGGACGCCGGCAACATGCTCAAGCCGATGCTGGCGCGCGGCGAGCTGCACCTGATCGGCGCGACCACCCTCGACGAGTACCGCGAGCGGATCGAGAAGGACCCCGCCCTCGAGCGCCGCTTCCAGCAGGTGCTGGTCGGGGAGCCCAGCGTCGAGGACACCATCCAGATCCTGCGCGGCATCCAGGAGAAGTACGAGGCCCACCACGGCGTCCGCATCACCGACGCCGCGCTGGTGGCCGCCGCGACGCTGTCCGACCGCTACATCAGCGGCCGTCAGCTGCCCGACAAGGCGATCGACCTCATCGACGAGGCCGCCTCCCGGCTGCGGATGGAGATCGAGTCCTCCCCGGAGGAGGTCGACCAGCTGCGCCGCCACGTGGACCGGCTGAAGATGGAGGAGTTCGCGCTGGCCAAGGAGAGCGACGACGCGTCGGTCGAGCGTCTCGCCGCGCTGCGTGCCGACCTCGCCGACGCCGAGGAGGAACTGCGCGGCCTCGAGGCCCGCTGGGAGCGCGAGAAGTCCACGCTCGAGGGCGAGGGCGAGCTGCGCCGCCAGCTCGACACCCTGCGCATCGAGGCCGAGCGGCTCCAGCGCGAGGGCGACCTCGGGCAGGCCAGCGAGATCCTCTACGGCCGCATCCCGGCCCTGGAGAAGCAGATCGCCGCCGCCACGGAGTCCGTCGACGAGGGCGACCTCGAGCCGCTGGTCGGCGAGGAGGTCGGCCCCGAGCAGATCGCCGACGTGGTCGAGGCGTGGACCGGCATCCCCACGGGCCGGCTGCTGGAGGGGGAGTCGACCAAGCTGCTGGAGATGGAGGCGGTCATCGGCGAGCGCCTCATCGGGCAGCGCGAGGCGGTCACGGCCGTCAGCGACGCCGTACGCCGCTCGCGGGCCGGGATCTCCGACCCGAACCGGCCCACCGGCTCCTTCCTGTTCCTGGGCCCGACCGGGGTCGGCAAGACCGAGCTGGCCAAGGCCCTGGCGGACTTCCTCTTCGACGACGAGCGCGCGATCGTGCGCATCGACATGAGCGAGTACTCCGAGAAGCACGCGGTCTCGCGGCTGGTCGGTGCGCCTCCGGGGTACGTCGGCTACGACGAGGGTGGCCAGCTCACCGAGGCGGTGCGCCGGCGGCCGTACTCCGTCGTGCTCCTCGACGAGGTCGAGAAGGCCCACCCCGAGGTCTTCGACATCCTCCTGCAGGTGCTCGACGACGGGCGGCTCACCGACGGCCAGGGACGCACGGTCGACTTCCGCAACACGCTGCTGATCCTGACCAGCAACCTCGGCTCCCAGCACCTGGTGGACCCGCTGCTGGACCCCGAGAAGCGCAAGGAGTCGGTGCTGGCGGTCGTGCGCTCGGCCTTCAAGCCGGAGTTCCTCAACCGCCTCGACGAGATGGTCACCTTCGACGCGCTGTCCAAGGACGACCTCACCCACATCGTCGACCTGCAGTTGGCGCTGCTGGAGAAGCGGCTGGCCGTGCGCCGGATCTCGATCGGGGTCTCCGACGCCGCGCGGACCTGGCTGGCCGACGTCGGCTACGACCCGGCGTACGGCGCCCGCCCGCTGCGCCGGCTGATCCAGTCCGCCATCGGCGACCCGCTGGCCCGGATGCTGATCAGTGGCGAGGTCACCGACGGCGGCACGGTGTCGGTCGACGTCGGCGGGGACGGACTGGTCCTCTCCGCCGGCTGACCGGCCACGGGTCGTCTCGCCCCCGGCCCACCGTCGATCGGGTCGAGCCGGCGTATTGATACGCCGGTTCGACCCGTCCTTCCCGCCGAGCCGGCGTATCAACGCGCCGGTTCGGCGCTGCCGTGCCGGCTCGACCCGACTCAGGTGCGGGCGGCGGCCAGCTGGGGTCCGGTGAGGAAGAGGGCGTCGTCGAGGACGGTGCCGCGCAGGTCCGCGCCGCGCAGGTCGGCCCCCAGCAGGTCGGCGGGGCCGAGGTCGACGTCGCGCAGGTCGGCGCCGATCAGCAGCGCACCGCGCAACGAGGCCCCGTGCAGGTCCGCACCGCGCAGGTCGGCACCGGCCAGGTCGGCGCGGGAGTGGTCGGGGCGACCGGGGCCCCTCACGCGTGCCGAGGCGGCGGCCAGCAGCTCTCCGCAGCTCTCGTGCAGCTCGTCGAGGTCGGCGGTGAGCAGCTCGAGCGGGGTGGCGTCCCTCAGCGTCCAGAGCCGGTCGGCCAGCGCCTCCGCCTCGGGGGCGGGGGAGCGACGGGCCACCTCCTCCAGGTGCAGCAGCATCTCGTGGAGCAGCCGCTGGGCCGACAGGACGGCCGCCATCTCGCCGAGGTCGTCGACCTCGCGCCACGAGCGACCCTCGTAGGTCACCGCGGTCACCTGCTGACCGGCGCCGAAGCAGTCGAACGTCGCGCACCCCGACCACCCCCGCTCGACCAGGTCGGCGTGGATGCCGCAGCGGTCGTCGCCCAGCAGGTTCAGGCAGGGGACCTGGCCAGGCTTGTCCGCCCCGAACCCCTGGTCGCGCCGGTACGGCAGCAGGACGCAGCACAGCCCGGTGCACGCCGAGCAGTCCGCCGTGAGTGCGCCGGCACGGCCGTCGCCGAGGGAGATGGGGAGCACCCGCCCATCATCCCTGCGGCGCCCCGGCCCCCTGCGGCGGCGTCCCGCGCCCAGCGGTCTGCTGGAATGGGGTCCGTGCCGAACCCCCACGACCGCCCCCGCCAGGTGACGATGGCCGGGTGGGTGACGATCCTCGGCTCGGTCCTGGTGATCCTCTCCGTCTTCGCCCAGATCGGCTCCCTGGACTCCCTGGAGACCCGCCGCGGTCTCGAGGAGCTGCTCTCCGAGCCGCCCGCCGACGGTCTCGGGCTGGAGGTCAGCACGGTCCTCGACCTGATCCGGGTCATCGCCACCGCGACCGGCGCGATGGCCGCGGCCACCGCGATCCTGGGGTGGCAGGTCATGCAGCGCAGCCGCTCGGCCCGTCTGGTGCTCACGATCCTCGCGGTCCCGATGTTCCTCGCCGGCTTCGTCACCGGCGGGTTCACCACCTCGCTCGTGGCCGCCGCAGCGGTCGTGCTGTGGCTGCAGCCGGCGCGCGCATGGGTCAACGGCGACCCCGTCCCCGAGCGCTACCTCCGCCCGCCCGACGAGGCGCGCCGCGACCGCGGGTCCGACACGGCCGACCGGCCCTCGGACGCCCCCGGCGCCCCCGGTGGCTGGCCCCCGCCCGGCCCCCCGCAGGGGCAGGGCGGCGCCGGTGACGCCGGCCCCGCGCCGTACTCCGGGTTCGGCCAGCAGCCCACCGACGGCACCGCGCAGCAGCCGGGCCAGCAGTCGGGCCAGTTCCCCGGGCCGCAGGGCGGGGCCTGGCCCCAGCAGCTCCCGCCGTACGCCGCCGGCGACCGCGCCCCGCGGGGACCCGCCCCGCAGCCGCTGAGGGCGGGGCTGGTGATCACCTGGGTGACCTGCGCGATGGTGCTGCTCGGTCTCGGGCTCAGCGTCGTGGCGATGGCCGTCGACCCGTCGCTGGTCGACGAGGCGATCCAGCAGGCGATGGACCAGAACCCCTCGATGGCCGGCGAGGTGACCACCGACCAGGTGCGGATCGCGCTGTTCGTGGTGCTGGCCGGGTTCGGGCTGTGGGCCCTGCTGGCCGCCGGCCTGGCCGTGCTCGCGTGGGTCGGCCGGTCGTGGGCGTGGGTCCTGCTGTGCATCTCCGCGGGGCTCTCCGCCGGGCTGTTCCTGGCCGTGACCGTGCTGGGCGCCTACGTGGCCGTCATCGCCCTCGCCGCGACCGCCGGCAGCCTCGCGCTGCTGATCCGGCCCGAGGTGCGGGAGTGGTACCGCCGCTGACGTCCCCACCTCCGCCTCGTGTGGCCCAGCGCGCGCCCTGGCCCGCGCTGGGCCACACGAGCCGGATGATTGGGCGGGTCAGCGGGCCAGGTCGGCCCGGGAGAGCCGGTCGATCCCCTCGGTGATGACGTCGGGGGTCTTGCAGAAGGCCCAGCGCACCAGGTGCCGCCCGGCGGCGGGGTCCTCGGAGTAGAAGCCCTGCAACGGGATGGGGACGACGCCGGCCCGCTCGGCCACGCCGAGGCTGAAGGCGCGGCCGTCCTCCCAGCCGAGGTGCTCCACGTCGGTGACGGTGAAGTAGGTGCCCTCGCTCGTGCGTGGCGAGAGCCCCAGCGAGCGCAGCCCCTCCAGCAGCAGGTCGCGTCGCCCCTGCAGGTCGCGCGCCAGCTCCAGCGGCCAGTCGGCCTCGTGGTCGAGCGCGTGTGCGACCGCGGGCTGCAGCGGGGAGCCGGAGGTGAAGGTCAACCACTGCTTGGCCGCCAGCACCGCGGCGACCAGGGGGGCCGGACCGGTCGCCCACCCGACCTTCCAGCCGGTGAACGACCACGACTTCCCGACGCTGGAGAGCGTCAGGGTCCGCTCGCGCATCCCCGGCAGGGCGGCGAGCGGGACGTGCGACCGGCCGTCGAAGACGAGGTGCTCGTAGACCTCGTCGGTCACGACCGTCAGGTCGTGCTCGATCGCCACGTCGGCGACGAGCTGCAGCTCCTCGCGGGTGAGGACCGTCCCGGTGGGGTTGTGCGGGGAGTTGAGCAGCACCAGCCGGGTGCGCGCGGTGACCGCCGCCCGCAGCGCGTCGCCGTCGAGGCGGAAGTCGGGCGCGCGCAGGGTCACCCCACGGCGTACGCCGCCGGTCATGGCGATCATCGCGTCGTAGGAGTCGTACGACGGCTCGAGCACGACCACCTCGTCGCCCGGGTCCACCAGGCCCAGCAGCGCCGCCGCGATGCCCTCGGTGGCCCCGGTGGTCACGCAGACCTCGGTGTCGGGGTCGAGCTCGATCCCGTGGTGCCGCTGCTGGTGGCGCGCGACCGCCTGCCGCAGCGCGGGCACGCCGATGCCGGGGGCGTACTGGTTGGCGCCCTCGCGCAGCGCCCGCACCGCCCGCTCGACCACCGACGAGGGGCCGTCCACGTCGGGGAAGCCCTGTCCGAGGTTGACGGCGCCGGTGCGCACGGCCAGCGCCGACATCTCCGAGAAGACCGTCGGGGGGATCCCCGCCAGGCGCGAGGCGAGCGGGGAGCGATCTGCGGGGGCCACCATGCACCCCACCGTAGACACGCCCGGCCGTGGGCCCTGTTGAATGGGCCCCGTGACCGACGCGAACGCCACGGACCCGGCGCTGGCCGCCGACATCGACGCCCGCTGCCGCCTGACCGGCACCTTCACGCTGCGCTCGGGGCAGGTGGCCGACACCTACTTCGACAAGTACCTCTTCGAGGCCGACCCCGCCCTGTTGAGGCGGGTGGCCGAGCAGATGGTGCCGCTGCTGCCCGAGGACACCGAGCTGCTGGGCGGGCTCGAGCTCGGCGGCGTGCCGATCGCGACGATGGTCGCCCAGCTCACGGGCACGCCCGCGCTGTTCGTGCGGAAGAAGGCCAAGGAGTACGGCACCTGCAAGCTGGCCGAGGGGCCCGACGTCTCCGGTCGCCGGATCACCCTGATCGAGGACGTCATCACCACCGGCGGCGCCGTCCGCGACGCCACCCGCGAGCTGCGGGCCGCGGGCGCGATCGTCGAGACGGTCGTCTGCGCGATCGACCGCAGCCCCGAGGGGGAGAACCCGCTCGCCGACGTGAGCCTGGAGGTCCGCCCGGTGCTCACCCGCGCCCAGCTCGACGCCGCCGCCCAGGCTGCCGGCCGATGACCGGGACCGCCTCCGCGGAGCCCGTCGCCGAGCCCGTACGCCGCTCGCGGGCCCTGCTCCCGCTCGACCTGCTGCGTGGCTTCCTCATCGGGATGGCCGAGCTGGTGCCGGGTGTCAGCGGGGGCACCGTGGCGCTGGTGACCGGTGTCTACGACGAGCTCATCGACTCCGCCTCCCACGTGATCGGCGCGGCTCGCCAGGGGATCTCCGGACGGACCGCCGCGCTGCGGACCGAGCTGGCGCGCACCGACTGGTGGCTGGTGCTGCCCGTGCTGGTGGGCATGGGGGCGGCGGTGCTGACCGTGGCCGGGGTGATGGAGTCCTTCGTCTCCGACCACCCCGAGCACGCCCGCGGGCTGTTCTTCGGCCTGGTGCTGGTGAGCATCCTGGTGCCGATCCGGATGCTCCCGGAGGCGACCCGGCCCCGCTGGGTCGACGCGTCGCTGGTGGTGGCGGTCGCGGTGGCGGCGTTCCTCGTCGTCGGCCTCGCCGGCTCGGGGGCCACGGCCGACCCGCCCCTGGTGCTGGTCGCGCTGGCGGCGTCGGTCGCGATCTGCGCGCTGGTGCTGCCCGGTGTCTCCGGCTCGTTCTTCCTGCTCACCGTGGGGCTCTACACGACCACCCTGGACGCGGTGGACTCGCGCGACCTGGTCTACGTCGGCGTCTTCGCGCTCGGCGCGGTCGCCGGACTCGTGGTCTTCGTGCCCGTGCTGCGCCACCTGCTGCACGCCCACCGGCGCACCACGCTGCTGGTGATGGCCGGGCTGCTGGCCGGGTCGCTGCGCGCCCTGTGGCCCTGGCAGGAGGCTCCCGAGGGGGCCGCCGGCGAGGCCCACGGCCCGGGTGCGCTGCTGGCGCCGTACGACCCGGTGGGCGGGCCGCTGCTGCTGGCGCTGCTGGGAGCGGCCGTGGTGGCCGCGCTGCTCAGTCTCGAGACCTGGCGAGCTCGCGCCGCCACTCGATGACCAGCGGGATCGCGAAGACCGCCAGGATCGCGAGCAGCGCGAAGTCGAGGTTGTCGCCGAGCCACTCGATGTTGCCCAGGAAGTAGCCGAGCAGCGTGATGCCGACGACCCAGAGCACGGCGCCGACGAAGCTCCAGACGAAGAACACCCGGCGGTCCATGCGGGTGGCGCCGGCGACGACGGTGATGAAGGTCCGCACGAAGGCGACGAAGCGGCCCAGCACCAGGGCGATGGCCCCGTGCTCGTCGAAGAACTCGTGGGTGCGGTCGAAGTGCTTGCGCCGCAGGAGCCGGCCGTCGCGCTCGTAGAGCGGCGGACCGATGCGGCGCCCGATCTCGTAGCCGGCGATGTTGCCGGCGAAGGCCGCTCCCACCATCAGCACCATCGCGATGCTCAGCTCGGTCGCCACGCCGCCGGGGAAGAGGTCGATCTGCTCGGTGGCGATGAACAGGCCGATGCTGAACAGCAGGGTGTCGCCGGGCAGGAACGGGAACAGCAGCCCGCACTCGACGAACAGCACCGCCAGGCTGATCCAGAACAGCGCCTCGCCGAAGTGGCCCAACCACCACTCGAGGTCGAGGAACTCGATGCCGAACAGGAGCGGCTCGATCCCCAACACCCGTTCAGCCTAGCCAGACGCTCCGACTACCGTGCGGGGGTGTCGCGAATCGAGCAGTCCTCCGAGCGGGAGGAGCGGCGTGCGCCGTACGACCCGATGCCGCACGGGCCCGACGAGGTGGGGGTCGGCCCGTGGCCCGGCGAGTGGCCCGAGGGCGACCACTGGGACCGCGAGCTGCTGCGCGACGGCGACCGTCGCAACGTCGTCGACCGGTACCGCTACTGGTCGATGGAGGCGATCCGCGCCGACCTCGACACCCGGCGGCACGGCTTCCACGTCGCCATCGAGAACTGGCAGCACGACTTCAACATCGGCACCGTCGTGCGCTCGGCCAACGCCTTCCTGGCCGCGGAGGTCCACATCGTCGGCAACCGCCGCTGGAACCGTCGCGGCGCGATGGTGACCGACCGCTACCAGCACGTCCTCCACCACCCGACGGTCGAGGACCTCACGGCCCACCTGCGCGAGCGGGACCTGCCGTTGTACGGCGTGGACAACCTGCCGGGCTCCCAGCACCTGGAGACGATGGCGGTGCCGCGCGAGGTCTGCTTCCTCTTCGGGCAGGAGGGCCCCGGGCTCTCGCCCGCTGCCCGCGAGGCCTGCGACGCCACGTTCTCCATCGCCCAGTTCGGCTCCACCCGCTCCATCAACGCCTCCGCCGCGGCCGCCATCGCCATGCACACCTGGGTGGTCCAGCACGCCGACCTCTCCCACGACGACACCTGGCGCGGCTGAGGCAGCCCGCCGGTCGAGGTGCGAGCGGAGCGAGCCTCGAGACCTGGTGACTCCGGTGGTCGAGGTGTGAGCGGAGCGAGCCTCGAGACCTGGTGACTCCGGTGGTCGAGGTGTGAGCGGAGCGAGCCTCGAGACCTGGGGTGGGTGCGGGGGTCTCGTGGCTCGTCGCTGGCGCTCCTCGCACCTCGACCAGCGAGGGGGCTCCTCGCACCTCGACCAGCGAGGGGGCTCCTCGCACCTCGACCAGCGAGGGGCTCCTCGCACCTCGACCAGCGAGAGGGCGCTCCTCGCACCTCGACCAGCGAGGGGGCTCCTCGCAGCTCGACCGTCGTGGGGCGGTCCGGTGGTCGAGGTGCGAGCGGAGCGAGCCTCGAGACCCCTATGCGTCGCCCTCGATCGCGCGCTCTGCCCGTCGCCGCGCCGCAGGACGTTTGGCCAGCAGTGGGAGGAGGTCGACGTCACCCCGGATGAGTGCTTCGCGCTTGGCGCGCCCCCACTTCTGGAGCTTCTTCTCGTAGTGGAAGGCGTCGTCCACGCGATCGAACTGCGCGCTCCAGGCGAGTGTCACGGGTCGTCTGCCGGGTCGTCGGGTGTAGGTCGCCCCCAGGCCCTCGTTGTGTTCCCAGAGTCGTCGGTCGAGATCGCGGGTGCTGCCAACGTAGTAGGAGCCGTCGGCGCACCGCAGGATGTAGGTCCATGCCATGTCCCGGGTCCTGCCCGCCTGCCGTGCCTCGAACCAGGCCGCGGGTGTGCCTGTGGACAAGGGGTCTCGTGGCTCGTCGCTGGCGCTCCTCGCACCTCGACCAGCGGGAGGCGCGACGAACACCTCGGGCAGTGAGGGGGCCGAACGCGAACGCCGGGCCGGACCACGAGGGTCCGACCCGGCGTACGTCGGGGAGGGAGGAGGGTCAGCGGCAGGCGCGTCGCAGGTCGAGCTTCTTGACCTGGCCGCGGGCGATGTAGAGGTTCTTCTTGCTCTGCACCTTGCCGTCGACCTCGCAGGTGAGGACGTAGGACTCCTTGGTGCCCTTGACCTTCGAGGACTTCGCGGAGAACTGGCCGACCTCGACGGTGTAGCTCGGCGTCACCGAGGCGTAGTTGATGACCTCGATGACGTAGGTGCCGGCCGGGGCGTCGGGGATCTCGACGGCCTCGCCTGAGCCCGGCAGGTTGCCCGAGGTGCCCATCTCGACCAGCTCGTCGCCCTTCTTCAGGTAGACCGCGAGGTCGAGGTCGTCCGGGGTCGGCCAGGTCAGGTCGATCCGCATGACGTCCGAGGCCTTCTTGGCGACGTACTCGTGGGTGGCGGTGCCGACGCCGGGGATGGTCACCGAGCCCTCGATGGTCTCCGAGGCGAACGGGGCGTCAGCCAGCTTGTCGACCTTCTTGCCCATGACCACCGGGCGGGTCGAGGGGTTCACGATCCAGTTGAACGTGCCCTTCTTGCCCACCGTGATGGAGGAGTCGACGAAGTCCTCGAAGCTGGAGTCCCAGGTCGGGGAGTCGAAGTCCTTGCGCAGCCGGATGGTCGCGCCCTTGGGGGCCTTGCCCTTGAGGACACCGTGGTACTTGGTGTCGATGGCGTGCTTCAGGGCGATGAAGTAGGCCTCGCGGTTGCCCTTGCCGGCGTACTCGCCGGCACCGAGGTACTGGTCGACGACGTCCTCGTACGGCGGGTGGAACTCGTCGGGGCCGATCTCGAAGGTGTAGCCGTAGCCACCGGTGGCGTTGTAGGACCAGTCCTCGGTCGTGCCGGTGGTGTCGTAGAGCTGCCAGCCGTGCTGGTTGGAGTAGCCGTTCTGGGCGGCCATCTTGGCGCCGACCTTCTTCAGGCCCTTCTCGTCGGGGCTGTCGCCCACCGGGAGGCCGTCGGGGCCGATGGTGGAGGGGGCCACGCCGTTGGGGCGCAGGATCAGGTTGCCGAAGGTGTGGTTGGAGATCAGCATCGTGACCTGGCGGCTGCGCACCAGCTCCTGGATGTTCTGGGTCTCCGGCTCCGAGAACGGAGCGGCACCCCGGTAGGTCGGGTCGAGCGGGCCGAGCTCGACCTCCGCCGGGTTCGGGGTGCTGCCGGCGGCGCCGGGGCCGCCCCAGAAGCCGCCGTAGTTGCGGTTGAGGTCGACGCCGAGCAGGAAGCCGCCGTTGGTGGTGAGCTGCGCGGCGCAGGACCCGTCGGGGGTGTCGACGCCGTCGATGAGGCGGCAGTTCTTGCGCATGTAGGCGTGACCCGGCGTGCCCAGGATGGAGACGGTGTCACCGCCGTCCAGAGCACGCAGGTCGACGAACTCACCGTCGGTGCGGGAGAGGTCGAAGCCGTCGGCGTTGACCACGGGGACCACGACGACGCGGCCCTTCTTCAGCAGCTTCGTGGTGCGCTTGTCCTTGCCGTAGCCCTCGGCGAGGTCGATGGCGAACTCCATGGCGTTCTCGCCCGAGGGCCACTCGCGGGCGTGGTGCAGGCCCATCAGCACGAAGGTCGGCTTGCCGGTGTCGGGGCCCTTGACGCCCTGGCCGATCTCGACGCCCTGGACGATGCGGCCGTCGAGGGACGGGTGGTTGAGCTCGATCATCTTGACGTGCTGGGGGAACCGCTCGGCCAGGTCGGCCATGTCGGCGTTGTAGTCCTCGAGGGTGCGGTAGCCGTCGCGGCCGGAGGGCAGCGGGCTCTGCACGACCGAGGCGGCGTAGGCCTCGTCGGTCTTCCACACCTCGAGCGAGCGGGCGACGAGGTCGGGGATCTCGACGTCGTAGGTCAGGCCGGCGGCGAGCAGCCGGGCGCGGTCGGCGACCGAGTGCAGGACGACCTCGACGTAGTCGTGGCCGGCGTGCTCGGTGAGGTCCAGGCCGAGCTTGGAGAGCACCATCTTGTCGGCGCGGGTCGGGGTGTCGACCTTGACCAGCTGCGGACGGAAGATGTTGGCGGGGGAGGTGGTGGCGGCCTCCGAGCCGATCGCCGTGAGAGGGGCGAGGGCAAGGGCGGCCAGCGTGGCGGTCGCCGCGAGGGCGGTCCGGCGGGCGCGGGTTCGGCGGATCATCGTCGAGCTCCTGGGTCGTCCCGAGTCGGGGGATGGCGGGTTGAGTTGTCAACGCAGGATCGGCCGTCAGGTCACGCACCTGAGGCGTGGCTCACCTCTGGGGTGGAGGTGTCAGCACCGTCGCAGGGCCACCCGGACCCGCTCACCGCGCTCCACCGACACCCGCGTCACCTGCTGCTCCCCACGCGCGGACGTGCAGGTCAGGCGGTACTTCTCCGGCTGCTGCGACGCCGGTCGTGTCGACGGGTTCACGTGCCAGGTGAAATCTCCCGAGCGGGGGACGGTGAGGGTGGTCCGCAGGCGTGCCGGGCTGCTCCCGTCCCAGGTCGTCGTCGAGGCGTCCCGGGTCAGGGTGAGCGTGGCGCCGGCGGGGGCGCGCCCGGTCAGCACGCCGTGGGCGCGGCGGTCGGCGGCGTGCGCCAGGGCCACGAGGTACGCCGCGCGGTTGCCGCCCCCGGGGCGGTCGGCGCCGACGTACTCCGCGACGACGTCCTCGAAGGGCGGGTGGAACTCGGTGGGCCCGATCTCGAAGGTGAACCCGAACGCGCCGGTGGCGGCGTAGGCCCAGTCCTCGGTGGTGCCGACCCCGTCGTAGAGCTCGTGGCTGCGCTGGTTGGTGTAGCCGTTCTCGGCGGCGAAGCGCGCGCCGAGGCGGCGCAGGGCCCTCTCGTCGGGAGCCAGGCCGAGGGGCACGCCGCCGTCGGTGACGTGGTCCGGGGCGCCGGCCCACGGCCGCAGCACGAGGTTGCCGGAGGTGTGGTTGGTGATCAGCGTCGTGACCTGCCGCGACAGCACGAGGTCGCGGACGTTGCGGGTCTCGGGCTCGGAGAAGGCGTCCGCGCCGTGGTGGCGCGGGTCGAGCAGCCCGGCGTGGAACTCGGTGACGCTCGGGGCGGTCCCGGCGGCGCCCGGGCCGCTCCACCACTGGCCGTAGTTGCGGTTGAGGTCCACCCCCAGGCCGAAGCCCGCAGGCGTGGTCAGCATCGCCGCGCAGGTGCCGTCGGGGGTGTCGACCCCGGCGACGAGGCGGCAGTTCTTTCGCAGGTAGGCCAGGCCCGGGGTGAGCACCTGGGTGGCGACGGGCAGCAGGGTCCCGGTGGGGTCCAGCGGGTTGAGCACGTTGAGGTCGACCAGCCCGCCGGAGGTGCGCGACAGGTCGAAGCCGTCGGGGTTGACCACCGGCACGACGACCACGCGGACCCGGCGCAGCAGTCGGCGTACGTCGCGGTCGGTGCGCTCGAGCGCCACCAGGTCGTGGGCGAACTCCATCGTGTGCTCGGCCGAGGGTCACTCGCGGGCGTGGTGCAGCCCCAGCATCAGGAAGGTGGGGCGGCCGACGGCGGGGCGTCGGACCCGGTGGGCGATCTCGACGCCGTGCACCTCGTGACCGTCGAGCGTGGGCTCGGGCAGCGTCAGGTGCCGCACGAGCGAGCGGTGCTCGTCGGCCAGGTCGCGCAGCTCGGTCTCGTAGTCCTCGAGCGTGCGGTACGACGTGCGGCCGGACGGCAGCGCGGACCGGACCGTGCGGGCGGCGTACTCCGCGTCGAGGCGGTTGCGCTCGGCCTCGCGGGCCAGCAGCTCGGGGACCAGCACCTCCGAGCGCAACCCGGACGCCTCGAGGCGTGCCCGCTCCGCGGCGGTGTGCAGGACGACGTCGACGCCCTCGGTGCCGCCGTGCTCGGTGAGGTCGAGCCCGAGGGCCCCGACCGAGTCGGCGTCGGCGTGCACCCGCACCAACTGTGGGCTCCAGGGGCGTTCGCCGGAGACGGCGAGCGGCGTGAGCGGGGAGCCGACCGCGAGCAGGCCGGTGACGACCGCGCCGGCGACGGCGCCGGGGTCACGGACGCGGGCGGGGTGGGACCCGGTTCACAGCCGGTGGGCCGGGTCAGCCGGCGGCGCGGAGGTCGCCGACCAGTCGTCGGTGGGTCAGCTCCACGACGGCCTCACGGGCGCCGAGGTCGGCCAGCAGGTAGGCGGTCCCGAGCAGTCCCTCGGGCTCGAAGGTGACCTGCAGGTCGACCGCGCAGCCGTCCGGGCGTCCGTCGACACGGAGCTCGAGCCGCACCCGACCGGGCGCCCGCACCGCGGCCTCCAGCACCAGCCGGTGCCCGGTCGTGGTCGGGCCGGCGGCCAGGACCCGCCAGAAGCCGGCCCGGTCACCGGCCCGCAGCAGCGGCCCGTCGGGGACCGGCCAGCGGCGACCACCGCCGAGGGTCAGCCGGTCCAGCGCCCCGCGCACCACGAACGGGGCGGCGTCGGCGTACCAGTGCCGGCCGGGACCGGCACCCGCGAGCACCGCCCACGCCTCGTCGGCCGAGCGGGGCGACGTCGAGCCTCGGCCCGAGCTGTGCAGCGACCGGGGCAGGCGCAGGGAAAGGGACGGACGACCCATCGAGACCACGGACCCTTCCTACTAGGGTGAGTGATGTCTGACCCCACCCGAGGAGCGCCACGTGCCCATCGCCACCCCTGAGAAGTACGCCGAGATGCTGGACGCCGCGAAGGCCGGTGCCTACGCCTTCCCCGCGATCAACGTCTCGTCCAGCCAGACCCTCAACGCGGCGCTGCAGGGCTTCGCCGACGCCGGCTCCGACGGGATCATCCAGGTCTCCACGGGCGGCGCGGAGTACCTCTCCGGCCCCACGCGCAAGGACATGGTGACCGGTTCGGTCGCGTTCGCGGCGTACGCCGCGGAGGTCGCGAAGAACTACCCGGTCAACATCGCGCTGCACACCGACCACTGCCCCAAGGACAAGCTCGACGGCTTCGTCCGCCCGCTGCTCGACCTCTCCGCGGAGCGGGTCAAGCGCGGCGAGGCGCCGCTGTTCCAGTCGCACATGTGGGACGGCTCGGCGGTGCCGCTGGAGGAGAACCTCACCATCGCCGGCGAGCTGCTCGAGAAGTGCATCGCCGCCAAGATCATCCTCGAGATCGAGGTCGGCGTGGTCGGCGGCGAGGAGGACGGCGTCGAGAACGAGATCAACGAGAAGCTCTACTCCACCCCCGAGGACGCCATCGCCACCGCCAAGGCGCTCGGCTACGGCGACCGCGGCTACTACATGACCGCGCTGACCTTCGGCAACGTGCACGGCGTCTACAAGCCGGGCAACGTCAAGCTGCGTCCGGAGGTGCTGAAGTCGGCCCAGGAGGCCGTGGTCGGCGAGTTCGGTCTCGAGGCCGGCTCCAAGCCCTTCCACCTGGTCTTCCACGGCGGCTCGGGCTCGACCCCGCAGGAGATCTCCGACGCCGTCGACTACGGCGTGGTGAAGATGAACGTCGACACCGACACCCAGTACGCTTTCACCCGCCCCGTCGCGGCGCACATGTTCCAGAACTACGACGGCGTCCTGAAGGTCGACGGCGAGGTCGGCAACAAGAAGAACTACGACCCGCGTGCCTGGGGCAAGGCCGCCGAGGCCGGCATGGCCGCCCGCATCGTGGAGGCCTGCGAGAACCTCCGCTCGGCTGGTCGCAGCCTGGGCTGAGCCCCCCGCGGCACCGCAGCACCGAGTCGTGCCCCCCAGCGCGCGCCATGGCGCCCGCTGGGGGGCACGACTGCGTCGGGGCTCAGGTCGGCCTGGCACGATGGCGACCATGAGCATCGGACAGGACCTGATGGCGGGCCCGCCCCCCACCCACCTCCCCGAGGACCCGGCCGCCGCCGCGCTGGCCGAGGGCCAGGAGCGGCACGCGGTGGCGCGGCAGTTCCCCGCCTCCCCGTTCGCCTGGGCGGCGCTGGCCGGCGCGGCCGCCGAGCAGCAGGCCGACCCGGTGACGATCTACGCCTACGCCCGCGTGGGCTACCACCGCTCCCTGGACATGCTGCGCCGCAGCGGCTGGAAGGGCCACGGACCGGTGCCGTGGGAGCACGAGCCCAACCGTGGGTTCCTCATGTGCCTGGCACTGCTGGCGCTGGCCGCCCGCAGCATCGGCGAGGACGACGAGTGGGAGCGTTGCTCGACCTTCCTGCGCGACTCCAGCCCCACGGCGTACGACCAGCTGCTGACCGACCTGGGCTGAGCCCCGTGGGCCGGGGCTACTCGCCCCAGCCCATCGCGAACACCTCGGCCCCCCGGACCGGGCGGCACTCCTCGGGTCGCATGGCGTCGATCCCCGCCTCGCCGCTGGGGACCATGCAGTAGACGACCTGCTTCCCCTGGCCGGTCCAGCGCGCCACCGCGGCGGCTGCGCCGAACTCCAGGTCGTCGGGGTGGGCGACCACGCACAGCAGTCGCTCCCAGTCCTCGCGCAACGGCTGCAACGGTGCCGGTCCTGCGTCGGTGCTCATGGCGCCATCGTGCTCCTCCGCGCGGCGGCTGGCTACGCCCTCGGGTCGTCGCGGCTGGCCTCGTGGGAGGCGCGGGCGATCCGCAGCAGTCGCGCCGCGTCGCCGGCCGGGCGCCGGCTGGGCAGCCACACCGCGCGCAGGGTGCGGGCGAGGTCCAGCCCCTCGACCGGCACCTCGACCAGGGCGCCGGTGGCCAGCTGGTCGGCGACGCCCAGCTCGCTCAGCACGGCCGGGAGGTCGCCCTGCAGCGCGGCCGCGCGCACGGCGGCGGTGCTGGCCAGCTCGAGGTGGTGGCCGCCCAGGGGTGCGCCGGCACGGGTCAGGGCCCGCGCCAGCGTGCGGCGGGTCCCCGAGCCCTCCTCCCGCAGCACCAGCTCGGCGTCGGCGAGCTCGGCCGGGGAGAGCGGGGTGGTACGCCGGGCCCACGGGTGCTCGGGGGCGACCACGACCACGAGGCGGTCCAGGCCCACCGCGGCGACCGAGACCTCCTGCGGCACCGAGGGCGACTCCACGAAGCCCAGGGGGACCTCGCCGCTGAGCACGCGCTCGAGGACCTGCTCGCTGTTGGCGACCTCGAGCCGCACCTGGTGGCCGGGCTGCTCCCGGCGGAAGCGCGCGATCCACGCCGGTGCCAGCTGCTCGGCGATGGTCAGGCTCGCGACCACACGCAGCCGGGCGGCCCGCTCGGCGGCCAGGGACCGCGCGCCCGTGCTCACCCGGTCGACCGCCTCGAGCGCCTGCCGGGCCCACGCGACCACGACCTCGCCCTCGGAGGTGACCCGCGAGCCGGCGGGGCTGCGCTCGAGCAGCTGCAGGCCCAGCTGGCGCTCGAGGCGCGAGAGCAGGCGGCTCGCGTGCGGCTGCGTCGTCCCGAGGTCGCGGGCGGCCGCCCCCACCGACCCACCGGCCGCGACCCGCACCAGCAGGTCGAGGGCGACCAGGTCGGGGTGATCGTTCATGCCGACAGCGTATGGGTGCGGGTGTGCCCATGTCTGCCAGGCATGGATCGGAGCGCAGGAGCCGTCTAGTCGCGGGGCGCGTCACCGCCCAGGCTTGGTGCCATGCCCACCCAGCTCGCCGTCCGCCCCGCGGCCGCCGGGCGCCAGGCTCCACCCGTGCGTCCCGGCGTGCGGGCCGGGCTGTCGCTGGCCGCCGGGCTCGGGCTGGTGGCGGTGGTCGTGCACACGCTGGTGCCGGGCGTCCCGACCACCCTGGTCGCCGTGCTGCTCGGCGCCGTGGTCGCCGTCTCGGGGGCGCTGGAGGGCCGGCGGGGTGCGCTCGTCGCGCCGGGCCTGCACATCGCCTCGCGTCGCGTGCTGCGCATCGGCGTCGCGCTCCTGGGGCTGCAGGTGGCGCTGACCGAGGTGCTGGCGCTGGGCTGGCCGGTGCTCGCAGTGGTGCTGCTGGTGGTGGCCGGGGGGATCACCGGGACGCTGGCCCTGGGGCGTCTCCTCGGGCTGCGCGGGGAGCTGGTCGTGCTCGTGGCGGCCGGGTTCTCGATCTGCGGGGCGGCTGCGGTCGCGGCCGTCGCCGGCGTACGCCGCAGCCGGGACGCCGACACGGCCGCGGCGGTCTCCCTCGTGGTGCTGTGCGGCAGCGTCGTGATGGTGGGGCTGCCGGTCCTCGCGCTGCTGGCCGGCCTGCACCCGGTGGCGGCGGGGGCCTGGTCGGGGGCCAGCACCCACGAGGTGGGCCAGGTCGTCGTCGCCGGTGGGCTCGCGGGCGGCGGGACGGCGCTCTCCCTGGCTGTGCTGGTCAAGCTCGGCCGGGTGCTGCTGCTCGCACCGGTCGTCGCGGTGCTCGGGTGGCGGGCGCGGTCGGTGGGTGCGGCGGCGGGGGAGCGGGCGCCGGTCGTCCCCGGCTTCGTGGTGGTGTTCGTGCTGCTGGCGGTGGTGCGCACCTGGGTGCCGCTGCCCGAGGGCCTGCTGGCGCTCGCGGGCCTGGTGCAGGACGTCACTCTCGCGGTGGCGATGGCCGCCCTGGGCTGTGCGCTGCGGCCGCGGGTGCTGGGCGCGGTCGGCGGGCGCGGGCTCGCGCTCGCCGCGTGCTCGACCGGGCTGGTGGTGCTGCTCGGGGCGCCGGTGGTGCTGGCGCTGTGAGGGTGCGGGGGTCTCGTGGCTCGTCGCCGGCGCTCCTCGCACCTCGACCGGCGACACCGCTGGTCGAGGTGCGAGCGGAGCGAGCCTCGAGACCCGGTGACGCCTACGGCGTCAGCAGCGCGCGGACCTTGTCGGCACCCAGCGCCAGGAACAGCGTGGGCAGCCGCGGGCCGCGCTCGGCGTCGACGAGCAGGTGGTAGAGCAGCCCGAAGAACGCCTTCTGGTCGACCTTGACCTCCTCGGTCGGCGGGTCGTCCAGGCCCATGCCGCGGGCGAGCTTGGGGACGCCGTAGATCAGGGCGGTGGTCTCCTCGAGCTCGAGCCGGTCGGGGAGCCGGTCGAGCAGCTGGCGCAGCCACAGCTCCTCGTCCTCGCTCAACGACGCCAGTCGCTCGGCGTACTTGCTCTCGCGGACGGTGGTGCGGTCCTCGGCGGGGACGTACTCCGACATCCACGTCATCGCGCGGCCCAGCCGCGGCTCGAGGTCCTCGACCGAGTCGTGGGCGTGGCCGACGTCGCCGATGATCCTGCTGATCAGCTCCGCGGACCCGGCGGTGACGTCGGCGACCGAGCTGAGCAGGCGGAACGGCACGACGACCTTCGGGCGCGGCAGGGTGCCGGCCGCCGCGGTCGAGACCGCGCGCTCGTAGGCCAGCACCTGGGCGTCGCGCTTGTCGGGGTTCTCGGCCTTGCGGGTCAGGGAGTCCCACTCGTCGTACAGGCGCACGACCTCGGGACCGAAGTCGATGTCGAAGGCCTGCTTGGGCTGGCGGCGGGCGTAGAGCCAGCGCAGGATCGGCGCCTCGAGGATGCGCAGCGCGTCGCTCGCGGTGGGGACGCCACCGGAGGAGGAGGACATCTTCTGCATGCCGGCGAAGCCGACGAAGGCGTAGGCGACGTAGGAGGGTGCGCGGAAGTCGAAGACCCGCTTCACCAGTTCCTTGCCGACGGTGTAGGACGAGCCGGGCGTGGAGTGGTCGAGCCCGCCGGGCTCGAAGTCGACGCCCTCGTAGGCCCAGCGCATCGGCCAGTCGACCTTCCACACCAGCTTGCCCTCGGCCTGCGTCGCGACGTTGGTGACGTGGGAGTCGCCGCACGAGGAGCAGGTGTAGGCGAGGTCCGTGGTCTCGTCGTCGTAGGACGTCAGCTCGACGGTGTCGCGCCCGCAGGTGCGGCAGTAGGGCTTGTAGGGGAAGCGCGCGAGCGAGCCGGCGTCGGTGAGGGCGTCGTCCTCGTCGGCGACGGAGTCGGCCAGCGCGGCGGCCTCCTGCTCGGACTCGGCGGCGGGCTCGGCCTTCTTGGTGCGGTGCTTGGCCAGCACGTCCTCGATGACGTCGCGGTTGCGGATCGCGTGCAGGACCTGCTCGGTGTAGGTGCCGGCGAGGTACTGCTCGGTCTGGGAGACCTCGACCATCTCGACGCCGAGCTCGACCAGGGCGGCGCGCAGCGGGGCCTTGAAGTGCTCGGCCCAGGAGTCGTGGCACTCCCACGGGTCGGGTACGGCGGAGAGCGGGCGTCCGATGTGCTCGGCCCAGGACGCGGGGACCCCGGCCGGCACCTTGCGGAAGCGGTCGAAGTCGTCCCAGGAGTGCAGGTGGCGCACGGCCACCCCGCGGCGGCGCAACTCCTCGGCCACGAGGTGCGGGGTGAGGAACTCGCGCAGGTTGCCCAGGTGGATCGGGCCGGACGGGCTGGCGCCGGAGGCGCAGGTGACGACCCGGCCCTCGGGCAGGCCGTCGGTCAGCGCCTCCTGGCCGCCCGCGTGCCGGATCGCGTCGTCGGCGGCGCGGGTCACCCAGTCGGTCGGCTCGGTGCTCTTGCCGCTGGGTCGGGCGGAACCGCCTCGTGACATGGGGTGCTGCTCCTGCTGGTGGTCCGGAAGGGGGCGGCCCGCTCCGGGCCGCGGCCACGCTACCCGCTGGGTGCGGTCACGGCCCATCTCGCGGGGGTGTGAGACGCCTCGGCTCGGACCGGGTCGGGGGTCCGTGCTGCCGGCCGCGCCGGTGCGTGCCGGCGGGATGCGCGAGGGCGTCGGAGTCATCCCCTGTAGGTGACCCCGACGCCCTCGAGGTGGTCCGGAGCGCCGTCATCCCCCGACGAAAGGCGCTCCCCACGGACCGGAGTCCGTGCCACCGCGTCCCAGCATGGGGTTGTCCGGTGCGTGCCACAAGGAGGGTAAAGGCCTCTGGCACCAACCTGTCAGGAGACGTACCATCACGAGATGGCCCTCACGGACTCCGTCATCACCGCGCTGGGGTTCGGCAAGACGGCCGACCGCGCCTACCACCAGGTCGTCTCGCAGAACGGCCGCGAGCTGGTCTCGGTCGCCTCGTCGGTGCTGCGCACCCCCGAGGAGCTGCTGCGCGACCTCGCCCCGCTGGTCGACCGCGGCATCGTCCGCGTCGAGGACTCGCGGCTGTTCGTGCTGACCCCCGCGGAGGTGGTGGTGCGGATGGTCGAGATCAGCGCGGAGTCCGCCGCCGCGGCCCACGGGCGGCTGGAGGCGGTCGCGCGGGCGCTGCCGCACCTGACGGCGAGCAACGTGCGACCCGCCGACGGCGAGCTCGCCGAGGTGCAGCCGGTCGACGGGGAGATCAGCAGCGGCGGGCAGCCCGTGGAGCTGCTCGCGGCCCTCATCCGCGGCAGCATGGGCGACCTGCTGTGGCTGCGACCCGACCAGTTCCGCAAGCCGCGCGAGGACGCGATGGCACAGATCGTGGGCGAGCAGGTGGCGAAGGGCCGACGCTCACGGGCGATCTACCCCGTGCGTGCGCTGCACGAGGCCGCGGACACCCTGGCCCTGCGGGCGAGCGTCGGCGAGGAGATCCGGCTGCTGCCCCAGCTGCCGACCCGGATGTTCATCATCGGCACCACCCACGTGATCCTCCCCGAGCCGCTCGGCTTCGTCGACGAGCCGCGGTCGCTGGTGCGGCAGCGCGGGTGGGTCGAGGCGATGACGCTGTGGTTCGAGAGCCTGTGGGAGAAGGCGTCCCCGCTGACCTCCACCTCCAGCCGCGGGGCCGGCGACATGCGCGGCTTCCTGCTCCAGCAGCTCGCCGCCGGTGCCCAGGACGAGCAGATCGCCCGGCGGCTCGGCGTCAGCCTGCGCACCGTGCGGCGCCGGGTGGCCGACCTGATGTCCGAGCTCGGCGCCGAGTCCCGTTTCCAGGCCGGGGTCGAGGCCGCCAAGCGCGGCTGGATCTAGCCCTCCGGCCCGGCGTGGTGCGGGCGGAGCCCCTCCGGGTGGTCGAGCAGCGAGGAGCGCCAGCGACGAGCGGGCGTCGAGACCGCCGGTCGGTCAGCGGCGGGGCAGCACCATCCGGTACGCCGCGGGCTCGACGTGCCAGGTCCGGTGCCGCTCCGGGCCGTAGACCTCGCCGTCGGCCGAGCAGTAGAACTCGTCGCCGGAGACCGACACGGTCGAGCCGCGCAGGTAGATCACGTCGTCGCGCTCGGGGTGCTTCCCGCGCACCAGCTGCGCGACGTACCCCATCCGCGCGAGCGGGCCGATCGAGCGGGCGACCATGACGTCGACCCGTCCGCTCTCGGGGTCGGCGTGCGGGGCCAGCGAGGTGCCGCCGCCGACCTCGGAGCCGTTGCCGACCGCGACCATCAGCACCGGCTCGTCGAAGTCCACGACCCGCTGGCCGTCCACCTCGACGCACAGCCGCAGGTAGGGCGGCTTGACCGAGGAGAGCAGCGCGCCGATCGGGTAGCCGAGCTTGCCGAGGTTGGCCCGGCCGACGCCGACCTCGTGGAGCCGGTCCTTCCAGCGCGCACCCCGTCGGCTGGCCTGGGCGCCCGCACCGGCGTGCACGTGGTTGACCACGATGTCGCCGACCTCGTCGACGATCAGGTCGACCGGTCGCGCCTCGCCCTCGAGCACGACCCGGGCCGCGTCCTCGATGTCGAGCGGGATGTCGTTGCCGCGGGCGAAGTCGTTGCCGGTGCCCAGCGGCAGCAGCGCCAGCGTGCGCTCGGCGAGCTCGTGGCGCCGGTGCAGCGCGGAGACCACCGCGTGCATGCTGCCGTCGCCGCCGGCGACCACGATCGTGCGTGAGCCGGCGCGGTGCAGGACGCCGTTGAGCTCGCCGGGGTCCGAGGTCGACGCGACCTCCACCGACGTGGCCCCACGCAGCACGGCCAGGCCCCGCTCGAGCGTCTCGTCGTCGGCGGTGCCGGCGTCGCTGTTCTTGATCACGAGCAGGGGCTCCACGACGAGGGAGCGTAGCCCTCGGCCGCTCCGCCCGGGGGGTGAGCGGCCGTCCGCGCGCGGCGGCGACGGGCTCCCGGCCCCCGGATTTTGGTAGCGTTGCGCCGCAAGAGCCCCGGCGCGTCTTGTGCCGGGCTCTTCGCGTTCCCCCGGCGCTGCAGGCGCTGGGAGCGCAGTGACCGGCACAAGGCTGGCAACAGGAAAGGGGCGCGAGCAGATGCCCGCGATCGCCATCATCGGTGCCCAGTGGGGCGACGAGGGGAAGGGCAAGGCCACCGACCTGCTCGGCTCCAGCGTCGACTACGTCGTGAAGTTCAACGGCGGCAACAACGCCGGCCACACCGTCGTCATCAACACCCCGGACGGCAAGCAGGAGAAGTACGCGCTGCACCTGCTGCCCTCCGGCATCCTCACCCCCGGCTGCACGCCGGTCATCGGCAACGGCGTGGTCGTCGACCTCGACGTGCTGATGGAGGAGCTCGACGGGCTCGAGGCCCGCGGTGTCGACACCTCCAAGCTGGTCGTCAGCGCCAGCGCCCACGTCATCGCCGACTACAACCGGACCCTGGACAAGGTCACCGAGCGGTTCCTCGGCTCCCGCCGGCTCGGCACCACCGGCCGCGGCATCGGGCCGACGTACGCCGACAAGATGAACCGCATCGGCATCCGCATCCAGGACCTCTTCGACGAGAAGATCCTGCGCCAGAAGGTCGAGGGCGCCCTGGAGCTCAAGGCCCAGGTGCTCACGAAGGTCTACAACCGGCGCGCGCCGCTGGTCGAGGAGACCGTCGAGGAGCTGCTCAAGCACGCCGACCGGCTGCGCCCGATGGTGCGCGACACCGGCCTGCTGCTCAACCAGGCGCTCGACCGCGGCGAGACCGTGCTGCTCGAGGCCGGCCAGGCCACGCTGCTCGACGTCGACCACGGCACCTACCCGTTCGTCACCTCCTCCTCGGCCACCGCCGGCGGCGCCTGCACCGGCTCGGGCATCCCGCCGATGCGGATGGACCAGGTCATCGGCATCGTGAAGGCCTACACCACGCGCGTGGGCGAGGGGCCGTTCCCGACAGAGCTCTTCGACGACTCCGGCGAGCACCTGCGCAAGGTGGGCGCCGAGTTCGGCACGACGACGGGGCGTCCCCGCCGCTGCGGCTGGTACGACGCGGTCATCGCCCGCTACGCGGCGCGGGTCAACGGCGTGACCGACTTCGTGCTGACCAAGCTCGACGTGCTCACCGGCCTCGAGCAGGTGCCCGTGTGCGTCGCCTACGACGTGGGCGGCGTGCGCCACGACGAGATGCCGGTCAACCAGACCGACTTCCACCACGCGGTGCCGATCTACGAGTACCTCCCCGGCTGGTGGGAGGACATCTCCGGCGCCCGCACCTTCGCCGACCTGCCGCAGAACGCGCAGGACTACGTGCGTGCGGTCGAGAAGATGTCCGGCGCGCGGATCTCGGCCGTCGGCGTCGGCCCCTCGCGGGACGCGACCGTCGTCGTCCACCCGCTGATCTGACCCTCCCCTCCGGCTGAGAAGGACCTCCGCGTGAGCTCGTCCCCCCTGACCTGTCTCGTCATCGGCACCGGGGGGCGCGAGCACGCGCTGGCCCGCGCGCTCTCGCTCGACCCCGGCGTCGGTGCAGTGCACGCGGCGCCCGGGAACCCCGGCATCGCCGCGGTCGCCACGCTCCACGACGTGGACCCGCTCTCGGGGGAGTCGGTCGCCGACCTGGCCGAGTCGCTGGGTGCGGACCTGGTGGTCGTCGGCCCCGAGGCGCCGCTGGTGGCCGGGGTCGCCGACGTGGTGCGCGCGCGGGGCATCGCGGTGTTCGGTCCCTCGGGTGCCGCGGCGCAGCTGGAGGGCTCCAAGGCGTTCGCCAAGGAGGTCATGGAGGCCGCCGGCGTCCCGACCGCCGCCGCGATGGTCTGCACGACGCCGGTGGAGGTGCAGGCCGCGCTGGACGCCTACGGCCCGCCCTACGTCGTGAAGGACGACGGCCTGGCCGCCGGCAAGGGGGTCGTGGTCACCACCGACCGCGACGCCGCCGTCGAGCACGCCGCGCAGTGCGAGCGGGTGGTCATCGAGGAGTTCCTCGACGGGCCGGAGGTCTCGCTCTTCGCGCTGTGCAGCTGGAACGAGGCCGACGGAGCCACCGTGTACCCGCTGCAGCCGGCGCAGGACTTCAAGCGCATCTTCGACAACGACGAGGGCCCCAACACCGGCGGCATGGGCGCCTACACCCCGCTGCCCTGGGCGCCCGACGGTCTGGTCGAGGAGGTGCTGCGCGACGTGCTGCAGCCGACCGTCGACGAGATGGCGCGCCGCGGCACCCCCTTCTCCGGCCTGCTCTACGCCGGTCTCGCGCTCACCTCCCGCGGCGTGCGCGTCGTGGAGTTCAACGCCCGCTTCGGCGACCCCGAGACCCAGCCGCTGATGGCGCTGCTGGACTCCCCGCTCTCCCCGCTGCTGATGGGCTCGGCCACCGGCACGCTCGCCTCGGTCCCCGCGCCGTCCTGGAGGCCGGGTGCGGCCGTCGCCGTCGTCATGGCCTCGGCCGGCTACCCCGAGTCCTCCTCCAAGGGCGACGTGATCCGCGGGCTCGCGGACGCGGAGGCGCTCGAGGGCGTGCACGTCATCCACGCGGGCACCGCGATGGTCGAGCGGGCCACGGTCACCGCCGGCGGACGCGTGCTCGCGGTCGTCGGGACCGGTGACTCCCTCGGTGCGGCCCGCGAGGCGGCGTACGACGGGGTGAGCTGCATCGAGTTCGAGGGCGCCCAGCACCGCACCGACATCGCGGCGAGGGCTGCGGCCGGCCAGGCGTGAGGTCCAGCGGGGCGCCGGTGAAGCTCACGGCGCCCCGACGCAGGTGCATCGGCGAGGCGGAAGGTTCGACTGATGTCAGTCCAACCTTGCATGTAGCGGTCGAACCTTCGACCGCGAACGCGAAGGTCTGACCGACGTCAGTCGAACCTTCCGGCCCCCGCCCCGGACCGCGATGTGCCCCGCACGGGCGGACGCGCGACAATGGCCGCCGTGACCGTCCCGAACGTCCTCGCCACCCGCTACGCCGCCGCCGACCTCGCCGAGATCTGGTCGCCGGAGCACAAGATCGTTCTGGAGCGCCAGCTCTGGGTCGCGGTGCTGAAGGCCCAGAAGGACCTCGGCATCGAGGTGCCCGACGGGGTGGTCGAGGCCTACGAGGCCGTGGTGGCCCGCGGCGAGGAGGCCGTCGACCTCGACTCGATCGCCGCGCGCGAGCGGATCACCCGCCACGACGTGAAGGCACGTATCGAGGAGTTCTGCGCGCTGGCCGGCCACGAGCACATCCACAAGGGGATGACCAGCCGCGACCTCACCGAGAACGTCGAGCAGCTGCAGGTCAAGCAGTCCCTCGCCCTGCTGCGCGACCGCGCCGTCGCCACCCTGGCCCGCCTCGGCCGTCTCGCCGCCGAGCACGAGACCACCGTGATGGCCGGCCGCTCCCACAACGTCGCCGCGCAGGCGACCACGCTGGGCAAGCGGTTCGCGACCGCCGCCGACGAGATGCTGGTCTCCGTCGAGCGCGTCGAGGACCTGCTCGCCCGCTACCCGTTGCGCGGCATCAAGGGCCCGATGGGCACCGCCCAGGACATGCTCGACCTCCTCGACGGCGACGCCGAGAAGCTGGCGGACCTCGAGCAGCGGGTCGCCGCCCACCTCGGCTTCGAGCGGGTGCTGACCAGCGTCGGGCAGGTCTACCCGCGCAGCCTCGACTTCGACGTGCTCTCCGCGCTCGTGCAGCTCACCGCCGGCCCGTCCAACCTCGCGACCACGATCCGGCTGATGGCCGGCAACGAGATCGTCACCGAGGGCTTCAAGGAGGGCCAGGTCGGCTCCTCGGCGATGCCGCACAAGATGAACACCCGCTCCTGCGAGCGCGTCACCGGCCTGGCCGTCGTCACCCGCGGGTACCTCTCGATGGTCGGCGAGCTCGCGGGCGACCAGTGGAACGAGGGCGACGTGTCCTGCTCCGTCGTACGCCGCGTGGCGCTGCCCGACGCGTTCTTCGCCGTCGACGGGCTGTTCCAGACCTTCCTCACCGTGCTCGACGAGTTCGGTGCGTTCCCGGCCGTCATCCAGCGCGAGCTCGACCGCTACCTGCCGTTCCTGGCGACCACCAAGGTGCTGATGAGCGCGGTGCGCAACGGTGTCGGCCGCGAGACCGCCCACGAGGCGATCAAGGAGGCCGCCGTCGGCACCGCCCTGTCGATGCGCCAGGGCCAGGCCGAGAACGACGTGTTCGCCAAGCTCGCCGCCGACGAGCGGCTCGGGCTCACCCAGGCGCAGCTCGAGGCACTGGTCGCCGAGCCGATCAGCTTCACCGGCGCCGCCGTCGCGCAGGTGCAGGCGGTCGTGCGGGCCGTGGAGGCGCTGTGCGAGCGGCACCCCGCGGCTGCGGCGTACTCGCCCGGCGCCATCCTCTGACGCGGCGGCAAGGTTCATCGGCCGACCGCTGGACCCGGAAGTAGGCCGACGAAGCTTCGTCGGCCCGTGGCAGGGTTCATCGGCCGGCCGACAAACCCTGCCAGCCCGCAGCCCGCAGCCCCCAGCCCGCAGCCCCCAGCCCAGCCCCGGACACCTCACCCGGGTGAAACATCCGACGTGTTGACTGGGCGACATGGCTGAGGAGACCCGTACGCCGGAGACCGCCGACCTGATCGAGGCCGACCGCCGCGAGCCCCGGGTGTCGGCGTTCGCGGGGGGCGTGTCGTCCGACGAGCAGCACACGGCGCTGCGGGCGTCGGAGCGCCAGCTCGGCGCCCTGCTGGGCGATGCGATCAGCCGTCACGAGGGCCCGGAGACGCTGGCGCTGGTCGAGCAGGTCCGCGAGCTCTCGCGCGACCCCGACGACGGTGACCTGCACGCGCTGCTGAGCGGCCAGGACGACGCGACGGCCGTGACGCTGGCGCGGGCGTTCACGGCGTACTTCCAGCTCGTCAACGTCACCGAGCAGCTGCACCGCTGGCAGGAGGTGACCCAGGACGGCGAGGGCCCGCTGGCCGCGACGACCGGACGCATCCGCGAGGCGCTGGACGAGGGCACCCTGAGCCCCGCGCTGCTGGAGGAGGTGCTCGGCCGGGTGGAGTACCGCCCCGTCTTCACCGCCCACCCCACCGAGTCCACCCGCCGCACCGTGCTGCGGCTGCTGCGCAAGGTCGCCGCCACGATCGCCGCCGCCGAGGACCCCCGCCGCCGACCCGGCGACGACGCGCGCACCGAGCGGCGCCTCGCCGAGCTGGTCGACCTGCTGTGGCAGACCGACGAGCTGCGCATCGCCAAGCCGCAGCCCACCGACGAGGCGCGCACCGCGCTGTACTACCTCGCCCAGATCGCCCAGCACGTCATCCCCGGGCTGATGGAGGAGCTGCAGCACCAGCTCGGCACCATCGGCGTCGAGCTGCCGGCCGACGCGCGTCCGCTGCGCTTCGGCACCTGGGCCGGCGGCGACCGCGACGGCAACCCGTTCGTGACCCCCGAGGTGACCTTGGAGGTGCTCGGCCTGCAGCACGACTTCGGGCTGCGCGAGCTGGTCCGCCAGGTCGAGGAGCTGCTCACCGAGATGAGCGCGTCGACCCGTGTCGTCGACGTGACCGAGGAGCTGCAGAAGTCGCTGGCCGCCGACGCCGAGGCGCTGCCGATCACCTACTCCACGATCAAGCGGCTCAACGCCGAGGAGCCGTACCGCCTCAAGCTCAGCTTCGTCCGCGTCCGCCTCCAGCGCACCCGTGACCGGCTGGCGCACGGCACGGCCCACGAGCCCGGCCGCGACTACCTCGGGTTCGCCGAGCTGCTGCGCGACCTCACGCTGGTGCGCGACTCGATGCTCGCCGACGGCGACACCCTCACCGGCAACGGCGCGATCCTGCGGATCATCCGCACCGCCACGGCGACCGGCCTCGGCATGGCGACCCTCGACGTCCGCGAGCACTCCGGCACCCACCACGACGCCCTCGCCGAGCTCTTCGACCGCACCGGCGAGCTCGAGCTGCCGTACGCCGACCTCGACCGTGAGCAGCGCATCGAGCTGCTCTCGCGCGAGATGGCGGGTCGGCGTCCGCTCGTCGGCGCGGGGCACCCGTTGGGTGACGGCCAGGCGGCCGCGAGCCTGGGGCTGATGCAGACCCTGCGCACGGCGCTGGACACCTACGGGCCCGACGTCGTGGAGACCTACATCGTCTCGATGGCCCACGACGTCGACGACCTGTTCGCGGTCGTGGTGCTGGCCCGTGAGGCGGGGCTGGTCGACACCGGCGCCGAGGGGGAGGACGCGGTCGCGCGGATCGGGTTCGCGCCGCTCTTCGAGACCGTCGCCGAGCTCGAGGTGGCCGGGCCGCTGCTGGAGCGGCTGCTCTCGGACCCGGCGTACCGTCGCGTGGTCGCCGCCCGCGGCGACGTGCAGGAGATCATGCTCGGCTACTCCGACTCCTCCAAGGACGCCGGCATCGCCGCCTCGCAGTGGCAGATCCACCGCGCCCAGCGCGCGCTGCGCGACATCGCCCGCAAGCACGGCGTGCTGCTGCGGCTCTTCCACGGCCGCGGCGGCTCGGTGGGGCGCGGGGGCGGCCCGACGGCCGAGGCGATCCTGTCGCAGCCCTACGGCTCGCTCGACGGCCCGATCAAGGTGACCGAGCAGGGCGAGGTCATCTCCGACAAGTACCTCCTGCCCGAGCTCGGTCGCTACAACCTCGAGGGCGCGCTCGCCGCGGTGGTGGAGGCGTCGGTGCTGCACCGCACCTCGCTGCTGCCGCAGGAGGTCCTCGACGACTGGAACGGCACCATGGACCTGGTCGCCGGCCACGGCCAGACGGCCTACCGCGGGCTGGTGCGCGACGAGGCGCTCGTGCCGTTCTTCGTCACGGCCACTCCGGTCGACGAGCTCGGCAAGATGAACATCGGCTCCCGCCCGTCCAAGCGCCCCGGCGGCGCCGGCGGCCTCGACGACCTGCGTGCGATCCCGTGGGTCTTCGGCTGGACCCAGTCGCGGATCATCCTGCCCGGCTGGTTCGGCGTCGGCTCCGGCCTCGCGGCGGCGCGGGAGGACGGCCGCCTGGAGACGCTGCAGGAGATGTACGGCTCGTGGAGCTTCTTCCGCACCTTCCTCTCCAACGTGCAGATGACGCTGACCAAGACCGACCTCGACATCGCCGGCCGCTACGTCCGGACGCTGGTGCCCAGCGAGGCGGCCGGGATCTTCGACGTCATCCGCGCCGAGCACGAGCGCACCGTCGAGGAGGTGCTGCGGGTGACCGGCCAGTCCGCGCTGCTCGAGCAGGCGCCGGTCCTGCGTCGCACCCTCGAGCTGCGCGACCACTACCTCGCCCCGCTGCACGCGCTCCAGGTCTCGATGCTGGCCCGCTCCCGCGAGGCCGTCGGCGACGACCCGGACGCCTCCGCGCCCGAGGACGTCCAGCGCGCGCTGTCGCTCACCATCAACGGCATCGCCGCCGGGCTGCGCAACACGGGCTGAGCAACACCGGCGGAGCACGTCGGCCGTAGCCGAACGGACCGAACGAGGCGGTCCGCCCGTGGGTCCCGCCCTGCGCATGGCCCTCGGGTCCGTTCGGTCCGTCCGACTACGCAGAGCCTCGCGGCGCCCGCAGCGAGCGGACCGCGACGGCCAGCGAGGCGGCGACCATCAGGGCGGCCACGACGAGCGCCGCGCGCAGGCCGGCGGCAGCGTCGTACGACGTGGCGACGACGGTGTAGGCGGTGACTCCGGCGGCGGTGCCGAGCGCGGAGCCGATGCGCTGACCGGTCTGCAGCGCGCCGCCGGCGGCGCCGCCCATGCGCGGCGGGACCTCGTCGAGGGTGAGGGTGATGTTGGGGGAGATGACCGCGCCGCCACCGAGCCCGGCGACGAACAGCAGCGGGGCCAGGACCCACCCGATGCCGGGACCGTCCTGCCCGGGCAGCACCACCGCGAGCGCGACCACCGACAGCAGCACCACCACCAGGGCCGCGACCGTCAGCGGGCGCCCGGCGCGGTCGACCACCCGGCCGGCGAGTGGGGAGGAGATCGCCGAGCCGCCGGCGAACCCGGTCAGCACCGCGCCCGCCGCCAGCGGCCCCAGCCCCAGCTCGGTCTGCAGGTGGATCGCGAGGACGAGCACCAGGCCGGTGAACCCGGTGAAGTAGAGGCTGCCGACCGCGATGCCGTCGGCGAAGCCGGGGGTACGCCGGAGCAGGCCGACGTCCAGCAGCGGCGCACTGCCCCGGGCGACCACCCGGCGCTCCCACCGCACGAACGCCCAGCCCAGCGCCGGCACGGCCGCGAGCAGCACCAGCCACCGGTGGCCGCCGCCCTCCAGGCTCACCAGCGGGTAGATCACGCACAGCACGGTCAGCCCGAGCAGCAGCGCTCCGACGAGGTCGAGTCGTGGGTCGCTGCCCTCGGAGGACACCTCGGACGGGACGATCCGCGCGACCAGCACCAGCGCCACCAGCCCCACCGGCACGTTGACCCAGAAGATCCAGCGCCAGCCGTCCTCGCTGCCGGCGAGGGTGATGATCAGCCCGCCGAGCACCGGGCCCAGCGCGGAGGAGATCGAGACGACGAAGCCGAACAGCCCGAACGCCCGGCCCCGCTCGGCGCCGCGGAAGAGGGTCTGGATGAGGCCGGAGTTCTGCGGGGTGAGGAGGCCGGCGCTGATGCCCTGCAGCAGGCGGGCGGCCACGACGAGCTCGATCCCGGGCGCGAGCCCGACCAGGGCACTGGAGGCGACGAACCCGGTCAGGCCGATCAGCATCAGCCGTCGCCTGCCGAACGCGTCGCCGAGCCGCCCACCGATGACCAGCACCAGTCCGAAGCTCAGCGCGTACCCCGACACCACCCACTGCACGGCGGCCGCGGACGTGTCGAGGCCCGACTGCATCGAGGGGATCGCGACGTTGACGATCGTGACGTCGAGGAGTGACATGAAGCCGACGACCAGCGACACCGCGAGGATGCGCCAGCGCCGCGGGTCGGGCTCGTACGCCGTGCCCCGCTGCCCCGGCGCGTCCTCGCCCGTGGCGGGCTGCGCCTGCTGCTCGACCACCACCCCACCCTCTCCCCGCACCCAACACCCACCCGGGTCGAGCACAGCGGGTCGAGCCGGCGCGTCTTCCGGAAGCTTGCGCCGGCTCGGCGTGAGGAACGGATCGAGCCGGCGCATCCTTCGGGACGTTGTGCCGGTTCGGCGCGCTGGGGCGTGGTGGTGGCCACTCGGGGAGGCTGTGGAGGAGCGCCGACGTGGCGGACCGGGAGCGGGGCCGCGACCATAGGGGCCATGTCCACCCCCGTCACCGTGAGCATCACCCGGCACCTCGACCGCGGTCGCGAGGTCGAGATGACCAGCTGGCTCCAGGCGGGTACGTCGCTGGCCCAGCGCTTCCCGGGCTTCCTCGGCGCCGGGTGGGTCCGGCCGGAGGCGGACTCCGAGACGTGGCACATGCTCTACCGGTTCGCCGACCCCGAGTCGCTGAAGGCGTGGGAGGACTCCCCGCAGCGCCAGTGGTGGCGTGACTCCGCGGCCGGGCTGGGCGTCGTGGAGAGCAGGGTGGAGCGGCGTACCGGCATCGAGGGCTGGTTCGACGAGCCGCACTCCCGCGACATCCGCGATCTGCGCGTCGGGCCGAAGGCACCGCCGCGCTGGAAGCAGGCCGTGACGATCTTCCTGGTGTTCTACCCGCTGTCGGTGCTGGTCAACTGGCTGGCCGGCGAGGCCGGTGTGAACGACCTGACGCTGCTGCTGCGGGTCTTCGTCGTCATCGCGGTGATGACCCCGACGATGACCTACCTCGCGCTGCCGTGGATCACGCGGCGGATGGAGTGGTTCCTGCAGGGGCAGCCGCCGCCCTGGCGCCGCGCCCGCGGTTGAGTGGTCTCGGGGGTCTCGACGCCCGCTCGTCGCTGGTGCTCCTCGCTGCTCGACCACCTGTCCCGACCCCTAGGCTGGCCCCGTGGCCGACCTCAACATCCCGCCCGCTCCCGCGATCGCCGGCACCCGGCACGTCCACTCCGGCAAGGTGCGTGACCTCTACGAAGTCACCGAGGGCGAGCACACCGGCCGCTTCCTCATGGTGGCCAGCGACCGGCTGTCGATCTTCGACTTCGTGCTCGACACGACCATCCCCGACAAGGGCGAGATCCTCACCCGGATGTCGCTGTGGTGGTTCGAGCAGCTCGCCGACCTCGTCCCGCACCACGTCGTGTCCACCGACGTCCCCGAGGCCGTGCGCGGCCGCGCGGTGATCTGCGAGAAGCTCGACATGTTCCCGGTCGAGTGCGTCGCCCGCGGCTACCTCACCGGCTCCGGCCTCATCGACTACCGCGCCACCGGCGAGGTCTGCGGCGTACCGCTGCCCGAGGGCCTCGTGGACGGCAGCCGCCTCGAGCAACCGATCTTCACGCCCGCCACGAAGGCCGAGCTCGGCGACCACGACGAGAACGTCTCCTACGACGCGGTCGTCGCCACCATCGGCGCCGACGACGCCGCCAGGCTGCGCGACCTGACGCTGCAGGTCTACACCCGCGCCGAGTCGCTGGCCCGCGAGCGCGGGATCCTGCTGGCCGACACCAAGCTGGAGTTCGGGCGGAGGGCGGACGGCGCGACCGTGCTGGGCGACGAGGTCCTCACCCCCGACTCCAGCCGCTTCTGGCCCGCCGACGACTACGAGCCCGGCCGCACCCAGCCCTCCTACGACAAGCAGATCGTGCGCAACTGGGCCCTCTCGCCCGAGTCCGGCTGGGACAAGGCGTCCGGCGAGGCGCCGCCCGCGCTGCCCGCCGAGGTCGTCGAGCGCACCCGCTCCCGCTACATCGAGGCCTACGAGCGCCTGACCGGTCAGCGGTTCTGAGGAGTACGACGATGCGCACCGTCGGGGGGACCGTGCCGTTCCCGGTGCCGGCCGAGGTGGCCTTCGACTACCTCGTCGAGCCGGCCAACCGCCCGCAGTGGCAGTCCAGCCTGGCCGCGGTCGAGGACGTCGCCGGGGAGGTCGGGGTCGGCCAGACCTGGACCGACGTGACCACGCCCGGGCTGCGCCCGGCGATGCGCACGACCTCCTACGACCGGCCGCACCAGTGGTCCGAGGACGGCACCTGGAAGCGGGTCACGGCAGCACTCGACCTGACCTTCGCCCCGACCGGGGCCGGGTGCGACGTGCACTTCCGGTTCCGCATCACCGGGCCGGGTCCGGTGCGTGCGATCGGGCTGCTGGCGTCGTACGCCTCGGTGCTGCCGGTGCGCGCCGACCTGCGCCGCGCGGCGGCCATCCTGGGCTCACGCACCACCTGAGCGGCGATCTTTGGACCGCAGCACTGCTCGGGTTCGTGACCGGTCGGTAGGTTGGCGCCGAACCCGACGTGACGGAGGCCACCAGTGACCAGCTACAACCTCGCGAGCCTGCTCGAGACCAGCGCCGCGACGTACCCCGAGCGCGACGCCATCGTCTTCGGCGACACGCGCCTGAACTACGCGACCGTGAACACCCTGGCCAACCAGGTCGCCGGCGCGCTCGCCGAGCGCGGCATCGGCCACGGCGACAAGGTCGCGCTGAGCTGCCCGAACCTGCCCTACTTCTCGATCGTCTACTACGGCATCCTCAAGGCCGGCGCGGCCGTCGTGCCGCTCAACGTGCTGCTCAAGGGCCGCGAGGTGGCCTACCACCTCGCTGACTCCGAGGCGAAGGCGCTGTTCTGCTTCCAGGGCACCCCGGAGCTGCCGATCGGCGAGGCCGGTCACCAGGGCTTCTCCGAGACCCCGGGCTGCGAGCACTTCTTCATGATCACCGCCGACCCGGCCGCCGCGTCGCCGATCGAGGGCACGACCACGCTCTTCCAGGCGATCGGCTCGCAGGCGCCCACGTTCGACACGGTCGAGACCGACGAGGACGACACCGCGGTCATCCTCTACACCTCCGGCACCACCGGTCAGCCCAAGGGCGCCGAGCTGCGGCACCGCAACATGCGTGACAACGCGCTGGCCGGGGAGGCCCTCTTCGGTGCCGACGCCGCGAACCCCGACACCTACCTGTGCGTGCTGCCGCTCTTCCACTCCTTCGGCCAGACCGTCATCCAGAACGGCGGCTTCGCCTACGGCGGCACCGTCGTCATGCTGCCCCGCTTCGAGGCCGAGCCGGCCCTGGGCCTGATGCTCAAGGAGCAGGTCACCTTCTTCGCCGGCGTCCCGACGATGTACTGGGGCCTCCTCGGTGCCCTGACCCCCCAGGTCGACGTGGAGACGCTCGCCAAGAACCTCCGCGTCGCCGCCGCCGGCGGCTCGGCGCTGCCGGTGGAGGTGCACAAGGACTTCGAGAAGAAGTTCGGCGTCACGATCCTGGAGGGCTACGGCCTCTCGGAGACCTCCCCGGTCGCCTCCTTCAGCCCGTACGGCGAGCCGCCGCGCGTGGGCTCGATCGGCACCCCGATCCCCGGCGTCGAGATGTGCCTGCTCCGCTCTGCCAATTCAGGGGGAGACTCCTGGGAGCGGGTGCCCGAGGACCTCGAGGAGGACGGCAAGACCGCCGTCGGCGAGATCGCGATCAAGGGCCACAACATCATGAAGGGCTACTACGGCCGCCCCGAGGCGACCGAGGAGGTCCTCGACGCCGAGGGCTGGTTCCGCTCCGGCGACCTGGGCCGCAAGGACGGCGACGGCTTCTACTACATCGTCGACCGCTCCAAGGACATGATCATCCGCGGCGGCTACAACGTGTACCCCCGCGAGATCGAGGAGGTCCTCCTGACCCACGAGGACGTCTCGTTGGCCGCGGTCATCGGCGTCCCCCACGAGTCGCACGGCGAGGAGGTCAAGGCGTACGTCATCCTCAACCCGGGTGCCACCACGACCGCCGAGGAGCTGGTCGCGTGGGGCAAGGAGCAGATGGCCAACTACAAGTACCCGCGCCTGGTCGAGGTCGTCGAGAACCTCCCCATGACCGCCACCGGCAAGATCCTCAAGCGCGAGCTCACGTGAGGCTGCTCCTCCTGATGGTCGCCGCCCTCATGACCGTGGGCGGCGGCCTGTGGTGGTACGGCTCGCCCGACGTCGCCTTCGGCCCGCTGCTCGCGGGCCTGGGCGTCGCGCTGTTCATCGTGGTGCTGCGGCCGAGCCGTCGCTGATCGTCGGACCCGTCACGCGAAGGGGTTCGGCAGCGCTCCGGGGAGCCCGGCGAGGAGCTCGCGTGCGCGGGCGGCCGACTTGTGCTCGACCAGCACCTCGTAGCGGGTGGCGACGACCTGGGTGATGGAGGAGAAGTCGCGCTTGCCGCGCGTGGCGGCGTACCCCATGAGGGCGAAGACCAGCCCGAACAGCGCGCCGATCAGCAGCGGCGGCAGCAGGGCGGCCAGGGCGGACTCGTCGGTGAGCAGCACGAAGATCAGCCCCACGAACAGCCCGAACCACGCACCCGACGCCGCCCCGCTCAGCGCCACGCGGCCCGTGGTCAGCCGGCCGGTGATCTTCTCGACCCGCTTGAGGTCGGTGCCGACGATCATCAGCTGCTCGACGGGGAACTCCTCGTCGCTGAGGAAGTCCACGGTGCGCTGCGCCTGCGCGTAGTCGTCGTAGACCGCCAGGGACTGCGGGAACTCCAGGCTCAGGGGCGAGGCGAGGTCCGGACGCTGCTGGCTCATGCCTCCAGTGTGCCGCAGCGACCCCCACCCGTCCGACCCGAGACGGCCGAGGGGTCCGGCCTCACCGCAGCCAGCGTCGTACGCCGGAGGCCAGCGCGCTCGCGAACCGCTCCTGCCCCGCGGGGCTGGTCATCACCGCGGCGTCGCCGGCGTCGCGCATGTTGCCCAGCTCGACCAGCACCGCGGGCATCGCGGAGAGGTTGAGCGTGGCCAGGTCGGTGCGCAGGTCGAGCCCGTCCCCGCCGGCGACGTAGGTGGCCGGGGCGAACCCGGCGTCCTGGAGCGCGCCCCGCACCACCTCGGCCACCCGCAGCGACGCCTCGTCGCCGGCGATGACGTGGAAGCCGTGGGCACCTGCGGCGTACGACCCGTCGCCGTGCACCGAGACCTTGAGGTCCGCCCCCTCGGCGTTGCCGGCGGTGCCCCGCTCGTCCACGCAGGGCCCCCAGCGGTCGGCGGAGTCACCGTCGCGGGTCAGCGTCACGGTGGCACCGGCCCGACGCAGCCGCTCGGCGAGACGGCGGGAGACCTCCCAGGTGAAGGTCGCCTCGGGGTAGCCGGCATCGGTGGCGGTGCCGCTGGTGTTGCACGCCTTGCGGAACCCGCCGGCCTCGACCAGCCGTGCGGTCTCGGCGGGGAAGCGGGCGTTGCCCAGCTGGTGGCCGGGGTCCACGACGACGTGCCGTCCGGCCAGCGGCAGCGGCCGCAGCACGTGGCCGGCCACGATCTCCTGGGGCGGCGCGACCTCGCCGGCGCCGGCCGGCTGCCACGACAGGGACACGGACAGGGACACGGACAGGGACGCGCCCAGCAGCAGCAGGAGCGGCGCGACGGCCGCGGCTCGGGGCCGCCTCATCGCGCGAGGGTATCGCCCGTCGGAGCGTCCGCGGGCCCCGATAGACTCGCCCCCGGTTGTCCACCCCCTTGCTGTCACCACTCTGAGCCAGGAGCTGCCCCGTGGCCCGTGTCGTCGTCGACGTGATGCCCAAGCCCGAGATCCTCGACCCCCAGGGCAAGGCCGTGCTCGGCGCACTGCCCCGCCTCGGCTTCTCCGGCGTGACCGACGTACGCCAGGGCAAGCGCTTCGAGCTCGAGATCGCCGGCGAGGTGACCGCCGAGGTGCTCGCCGAGGTCGAGAAGATGGCCGAGACGCTGCTGTCCAACCCGGTGATCGAGAACTTCGCGGTCCACGTCGAGGACGACGTCACGCCCGCCGCCGGGAGCCCCGCGTGAAGATCGGCGTCGTCACCTTCCCGGGCTCCCTCGACGACGTCGACGCCGCGCGCGCTGTCGGTCTCGGTGGCCAGGAGGCCGTCGCGCTCTGGCACGGCGACCACGACCTGAGGGGTGTCGACGCGGTCGTCCTGCCCGGCGGGTTCTCCTACGGCGACTACCTGCGCTGCGGCGCCATCTCCCGCTTCTCCCCGGTCATGACCGAGGTGATCGAGGCCGCGACGAAGGGCATGCCCGTCCTCGGCATCTGCAACGGCTTCCAGATCCTCTGCGAGTCCCATCTGCTGCCCGGCGCGCTGATCCGCAACGACCACCGCAAGTTCGTCTGCCGCGACCAGCGCCTGCGCATCGAGAACAACCGCACCGCCTGGACCTCCGCCTACGCCGAGGGCCAGGAGATCACCGTCGTCCTCAAGAACGGCGAGGGCGGGTACGTCGCCGACGAGCCCACCCTCGACCGGCTCGAGGGCGAGGGCCAGGTGCTCGCCCGCTACCTCGACCTCAACCCCAACGGCTCGGCCCGCGACATCGCCGGCGTCACCAACGAGCGCGGCAACGTGGTCGGCCTGATGCCGCACCCCGAGCACTCCGTGGAAGAGCTCACCGGCTCCGGCACCGACGGGCTGGGCTTCTTCACCAGCCTCGTCGAGTCCGCCTTCGCCTGAGCCGCCGCCGCACCATGAGCCCTGCACTGCTGTTCCGCCGCGTGGCGGTCGCCGAGGCCATCACCTGGGCGCTGCTGCTCACCGGCATGTTCCTCAAGTACGTCACCGAGACGACCGAGCTCGGGGTGAGCGTCTTCGGCATGCTGCACGGCGTCGTGTTCGTCGCGTACGGCGTGGTCACGCTCGTCGTCGCGGTCGACCAGCGCTGGCGGCCCGGTCGGACCCTGGCCGCACTGGCCTGCGCCGTACCCCCCTTCGCGACCGTGCCCTTCGACCGCTGGGTCGAGCGGCGCCACCCGCTGGCCGACGCCTGGCGACTGCGCACGACCGACCCCACCGGCCCGCTCGAGCGCGTGGTCGCCTGGCTGGTCCGCTCCCCGGCCCAGGGCCTGGCCGCCGGCCTGGTCGCCGTCGCCGCCCTCACCGGTCTGGCTCTCCTCGTCGGTCCGCCCACCTCCTGAGCCGCCACCCGAGGCCGGCGACGCGCCACGAGTCCGCTGGAGTGGATTGCGACGGCGGTGACGCGGCCGTCCGGGAGCGGCGACGCGGTCGCGCTCCCACCCCAGGTCTCGTGGCTCGTCGCTGGCGCTCCTCGCACCTCGACCAGCGACAGCCCCCGTCACAGCCCCTGCGTCAGGTGCGCACGCCCTTGAGCAGCTTGCGCCAGACCCGCTTGTTCACGGCCCCGGAGGGCTCCATGCCCACCCGGTCCTGCCAGTCCTTCACGGCCGGCTCGACGCCGGGGCCGTAGACGCCGGTGACGACCAGGGTCGCCTTGGGTGAGGCGGCGTTGAGGGCGCGCTGCAGCCGGCGTACGGCGTCACCGGAGGAGCCGTACTTCAGGATCGGCTTGGAACCGGCGGCCAGCAGCGACATCCAGTGCTGGCGCGACCAGAGGTCCTGCTCGTCGAAGCCGCGGTCGGCCTGCCAGGCGCGGGTGGCCTTGAGGGTGCGGCTGCCGTAGTCGCCGGTGAGGTCGCCGTCGAAGTACTTCCGCTCCCGCAGCAGGCACTGCAGCGTGGTGACCAGGGCGGGGTCGGGCACGACCTCCTTGCCGTTCTTCTTGGTCCGCGGGGGGCGCAGCAGCGGGTAGTCCTGCCAGTTGACGCGCGTGCCGCCGCACTTGTCCTTCTCGGCGCGGGCGGTGGTGCCGCGACCGAGGTCGAGGAAGTTGCTGTCGATGTTGATGCGGACGCCGCCCCAGGTCTCGTCGTGGCCGCCGCGGTACTGCTTCATCCGGCCGCCGGGGCGCCACCCGTCGTCGCGGATGTAGGTGGTGTCGGTGTTGGCCTTCCCGTCCCAGCGGGCGATCCAGATGGCGTCGGGCAGCACGAAGCGGTCCGGGCGCTGGACCCGGGCGTCGTCGAGGGCGGCGATGCCGGAGCTGGCGCTGGAGTAGACGCCGGAGACGTAGCCGAGGCGGTGCAGCTTCTGGGTCCAGCCGGAGAGGAAGGACAGGGCCGACTCACGGCAGTCGGTGTTCGAGGCGTCGAACCCCTCGAGGTCGTACCACAGCGTGCTGCCCTCGGCGATGCCGAGCGCCCGGGCGTCGGCGACGGTCGTCTCCGCCTCGGCGCGGCCCATCTTCAGCGCCTTGTGGTAGTCCTTCTTCTTCCCCGGCTTGGGGTTGATCCGCACGTCGTCGGAGTAGCGCGGGAAGCGCGGCTGGCAGGAGGCCTGCGGGCCCAGGGTGATCGGCAGCAGCCGCCAGCCGAGGGTGGCCTGCTGGAGCACCCACTCCTTGCTGAGGTTGGGCTGGTTGCGGCAGGCGCGGGACTTCCCGGAGATGTAGATGCCGACCGCGGAGAACGGCGAGTTGTTCCACCAGGTGCGCATCGCCTTGCGGTCCGGCGCCAGGCACTGGTCGAAGCCGTAGCCGGTGAAGTTGCCCGGCGTGACGACCACGCCCCCGTCGACGATGGGGGAGCGACGGGCGCCGACCTCGGCGGCGTACGCCGCGGTGCCGGACGGGGCGGCGCCGAGCACGGTCAGCGCGAGCAGCCCGGAGGCGGCGGCGCTGCCGGCACGCCGCAGCAGGGCGCGGCGCGGGGCGGTACGGGTGCGGACGAGGCCCGGTCGGGTCATGGTGGAGCTCCAGCGGCACGGAGTCGAAGCGGGGGGAAGTCGTCGTCCCTGGCGGAGCGACCACAGCACGATAACCACACCAGTCACACGAGTAACAGGCTTCGTCGTGAACTACAGACGTGTAGTTTTCGCAGGTCAGCGGGGGTGCACCGCTCCGATCGGCAGGGTCGGGAGCCGGATGAGGGGCGCGCCTGCCCGGCCGCCGGGGCGGCTCGGTAGATTTCTCCCGTGCTGGACACCGTCGCCGTCGCCGCCGAGGACCCGAACCGCGAGCAGCCCTGGGCCGATCTCGGCCTGAAGGCCGACGAGTACGCCAGGATCCGCGAGATCCTCGGCCGCCGTCCCACCTCCTCGGAGCTGGCGATGTACTCGGTGATGTGGAGCGAGCACTGCTCCTACAAGTCCTCCAAGGTCCACCTCAAGCAGTTCGGCGAGCTGCCCCAGGAGACCCCGGTCGGCAAGATGCTGGCCGGCATCGGCGAGAACGCCGGCGTCCTCGACGTCGGCCAGGGCTACGCGGTGACCTTCAAGGTCGAGTCGCACAACCACCCGTCGTACGTCGAGCCCTACCAGGGTGCCGCGACCGGCATCGGCGGCATCGTCCGCGACATCCTCGCGATGGGCGCTCGCCCAGTCGCCGTGATGGACCCGCTGCGCTTCGGCCCGCTCGACGCCCCTGACACCCACCGCGTGCTGCCCGGGATCGTGGCCGGCGTCGGCGGCTACGGCAACTGCCTGGGCCTGCCCAACATCGGCGGCGAGGCCGTCTTCGACCCCACCTACCTCGGCAACCCGCTGGTCAACGCCCTGTGCGTCGGCGTGCTCAAGCACGAGGACCTCCACCTGGCCAAGGCCTCCGGCGTCGGCAACCAGGTCATCCTCTACGGCGCCCGCACCGGCGGCGACGGCATCGGCGGCGTCTCCGTGCTGGCCTCGGAGACCTTCGACGCCGACGGCCCCGCCAAGCGGCCCTCGGTGCAGGTCGGCGACCCGTTCATGGAGAAGCTGCTCATCGAGTGCACGCTCGAGATCTTCGCCGCCGGTCTGGTCGCCGGCATCCAGGACCTCGGCGGCGCCGGGCTGTCCTGCGCCACCTCCGAGCTGGCCTCTGCCGGTGACGGCGGCATGCACGTCGAGCTCGACCGCGTCCCGCTGCGCGACTCCACGCTGGCTCCCGAGGAGATCCTCATGAGCGAGAGCCAGGAGCGGATGATGGCCGTCGTCGAGCCCGACGACGTCGCGGCGTTCATGGCGATCTGCGCCAAGTGGGACGTCGAGGCCGTCGTCGTCGGCGAGGTCACCGACACCGGTCGCCTCGAGATCGACTGGCACGGCGAGCGGGTCGTCGACGTCCCGCCGCGCTCGGTGGCCCACGACGGGCCGACGTACCAGCGCCCCTTCGCCCGCCCCGACTGGCAGGACGCCCTCCAGGCCGACGCCGCGGAGGCGCTGCCGCGCCCGGCCGACGCCGCGGAGCTGCGGGAGACCGTGCTGCGCCTGGTCGCCTCGCCGAACCTGTGCGACAAGTCCTGGATCACCGACCAGTACGACCGCTACGTCCGCGGCAACACCGTGCTCTCCCAGCCGGCCGACTCCGGGATGATCCGCATCGACGAGCAGACCAACCTCGGTGTCTCGGTCTCCACCGACTGCAACGGCCGCTACGCCAAGCTCGACCCGTACGCCGGCGCCCAGCTGGCCCTGGCCGAGTCCTACCGCAACGTCGCGACCGGCGGGGCGACCCCGCTGGCCGTCTCCGACTGCCTCAACTTCGGCTCGCCGGAGGACCCGTCGGTGATGTGGCAGTTCGCCGAGGCCTGCCGCGGCCTGAAGGACGCCTGCCTCGAGCTCGGCGTGCCCGTCACCGGCGGCAACGTCAGCCTCTACAACCAGACCGGCGAGACCGCGATCCTGCCGACCCCGGTCGTCGCCGTGCTCGGCGTCATCGAGGACGTCACCCGGCGCACCCCGTCGTCGTGGTCCACGGCCGGCGAGACCGTGCTGCTGCTCGGCGAGACCCGCGAGGAGCTCTCCGGCTCGGAGTGGGCGCACGTCGTCCACGGCCACCTCGGCGGCCGCCCGCCGGCGCTCTCGCTCCAGGGCGAGAAGTCGCTCGCGGCGCTGCTCCACGAGGCCGTCGGCCTCGTGACCTCCGCCCACGACCTGTCCGACGGCGGTCTGGCCCAGGCGCTGCTCGAGGCCTCGCTGCCGTCGATGACCGGCGCCTCGGTGTCGCTCGCCGGGGTCCACGCGGACCCGTTCGTCGCGCTGTTCGCCGAGTCGACCGGGCGCGTGCTCGTCACCGTGCCGGCCGGCGACACCGCCCGGCTGACCGACCTCGCCGCGCGCCACGGCGTACCCGTCACCGAGCTCGGCACCACCGGCGGCGACTCGGTGGACCTGCAGGGCCTCTTCGACCTGCCGCTGCTCGAGGTCCGTTCGGCCTGGATGGCCACCCTCCCCGCTGCGCTGGGCTGAGGGCCGGCAGTTTCACCACCCGGGTGGTGAAACTGCCGCTTGTCTCATGAAGTTCCGGTCGACAAGCGCCGGTTTCACCACCCGGGTGGTGAAACCGGCTCCGGGCTCCCGATGATGGACCGGTGCCCGACGACCTGCCCGTGACCCGGACCCTGGTGATCCCGGGGTCCGAGCTCAGCGAGCGGTTCAGCCGGTCCTCGGGGCCCGGCGGGCAGGGTGTCAACACCGCCGACTCCCGCGTCGAGCTGGTGTGGGACGCGGCGGGCTCCGCCCTCCCCGACCACGTACGCCGCCGGGTGCTCGACCAGCTGGCCGGCCGACTGGTCGACGGGGTGCTCACCGTGGCCGCCTCCGAGCACCGCACCCAGCTGGCCAACCGCCGGGCGGCGCGGGAGCGGCTCGCGACGCTGGTCCGTCGAGCGGCCGGCCCGCCGCCCGCGAAGCGGCGCCCCACGAAGCCCACTCGTGGGTCCCAGCGACGACGGCTCGACGCCAAGAAGCGGCGCGGCCAGGTCAAGCGCGGCCGCTCGGGTGACTGGTCCTGACGCCGGCGACGGGACGCCCGGACCCATCCGACCCGCCCCGCGGGACCGAACCACCCGTGTGCCCCGGATGCCGCGTCGTACCCTCCTCACGCTCCCGGCCCTGGGAGCGGCCGCTGTCGGCCTGACCGTGCTGGTCCGCGGGGGCGTCGGCCCCGAGGAGGTGCCACCCATGCCCGAGGGAGTGCGCGAGCCGCAGCGCCACGACTACGGCAGCGACCCGAGCCAGTTCGGCGAGCT
>Ga0208328_1000087_pt1 | contig 53715 bp, 47 predicted proteins | sample DeeseametaMP2633_FD_184170 | JGI IMG/M metagenome (GOLD analysis project Ga0208328, IMG submission 184170) | Marine microbial communities from the Deep Atlantic Ocean - MP2633 (SPAdes) | ecosystem: Environmental > Aquatic > Marine > Unclassified | place: Northeast of Antigua and Barbuda, North...
GGGTCCGCCGAAGCGGCCGTCCAGTCGCTCGGCAGCATTCGTCAAAAAGGGCTCGCTACCGACCTTCGCCGCGCCAAGCATGAACGGCAGCTCGGTATAATCCGCAAGGTTGTTGACCGAAGGCACACGGTAGATATTTGCGGTACTTGCAAGAGCGCTCGGTTATCCTTGGCGTGCCGTCGTCGATGGAGATGCCGCCGGGCTCGGCTACATCGCCAGGATCACCGCACGAAAGTTTTCCGCCGAGGAAATGGCTCGCCGCACCTTCTCGTTGCCGGCCGGTTATCTCGAACAGCAGCTCATAGCAGATGGACTGCAAAACGAACTGAAAGCAATTCTTGTCTCTTTTGGAAACGTAGGAGCAGCGGATTTTGACGATGCGACATTGATTGCGGCACTCGAGAACGACAAGAGCGGCTACGCAGCCGTCCTCGCAAAACAGTGCGCCGAGAACCCGGCGCTGGCGCAGCGCATGCCTGCATCATTCCGCAATGCAATCTTGGCATTGAGAGGCCTAACATGACCGATACCGCCCTCAACGTGGCATTGTCAGAACTGACCGAAGCACAAAGTATCGCTGTCGCTTGGCGCGATGGCCCGATGTTCGTTCTCGCCGGCCCCGGCTCCGGCAAGACCCGCGTCCTGACGACGCGGGTGGCCAAGCTGCTTGCCGATACGCCCGATCGTTCGTTCCGCGTGCTGGCTCTGACCTTCACCAACAAGGCGGCTGACGAAATGTCCGCGCGCGTCACTGCATTGGTACCTGAACAGGAACGGCGCGCTCTGATCGGGACCTTTCACTCCTTCTGCATGCAGATGCTGCAGCAGCACGGCTCCCACATTGGCATCAACCCTGATTTTGCAATCTACTCGCTCGACGTCGATCGCCAGGAAATTTTGCGCGACGCGATCAAACAGGCGGGCCTGAGCCAAAACGACGTTCGGCTTCTGTCTACCATTGACAAGCTTAAGTCGCAGCTTATCCAACCGACAGGCTCGGCCCGATACTTTCGTGATCCGTCCGATGGCGCACGGGTGGAGCAGGTATACACCGCATACGAGGCGGCGCTCACCCAAGCCAATGCCCTAGATTTTGGTTCGCTCATCGCCCAGGCCTATCGCCTTGTCACAGACTTCCCCGGCATCGCCGGACGCTATCGCAAGACCTATGCCTACTGGATGTTCGACGAGTTTCAGGACACTACCGATGGGCAGTACCGACTAATCCGCGCGCTCGCCGGCAAGGATTTCAGGAATGTCTTCGCCGTCGCCGACGATGACCAGATCATCTACCAGTGGAACGGCGCGAGCTACCAACAGATCCAGCGGTTCCGAGCCGACTTTTCCCCGCAGGAACTGCAGCTTCCCACAAACTACCGTTGTCCGCCCGCAATTGTTGCCGCCGCGAACCATCTTGTGGTCCATAATCTGCAACGCACGGCCGCCAAGCAGCCGCTGGAGGCGGGCAAGACCTCGCTGAAATATCGCGATGAACAGCACATCCGCGTCCTACGCTATTCCACCGACGAGGTGGAAGCCGCGTCGATTGCGGAAGGCATCGCCAAAATCGACCGCGCTCGATGGGGTGAAGTCGCGGTACTGGCCCGTACGCGCTACATGCTAGAAAAGCTTCAATCCGCGCTGACGCAGAAGCAGGTCAGTGCGGTCATTTCTCAGCGCCGCGATGATTTCCGATCACCTCAGTTCCTGTGGCTCACTGCCGTACTTCGCCAAGCGCTGCGCCCGCTTGATCGGCGTGCGCTGGAAACCCTGACCGGCGCTTTCAATCGTTGGTTTGGCACTGACGCCCGTGTCGATCTCATCATCACCGCCACCGAATTGACGGAACGCTCCCTGCTCGATGAATGGGCGGTAGCGGTCAAAGCCGGACTGGGTGATGATGTCAATGGCAACGCTCTCGTCGATGTAGCTGCAACCTTCGCAAAGGAGCCCGCGCGGTTCAGGCAGTTTGTTGACGCAGTCCTCGCCATGATCCCGGCGCAGGACGATGAAGCCAGTGACATTGCAGAAGACCGGGCGGCTTGGTCCGATCTTGTGAGAAGTATCGGCAAAACCATCGGCCGCGATGCGCCACTTGAACAGTTTCTCCAGGAACTGGCCATCCGCTCAAAGGAAGCCCCAGTCGGCAGCAATACCGTGACCCTTATGACGATCCACGGCGCCAAGGGGAAGGAGTTCGATCATGTTTATGTGGTCGGACTGGCGGAGGACATCTTGCCGAGCTTTCAAAGCCTGAAGGCGGGCGAGAACAGCGCTGAAATGGAAGAGGAGCGGCGCAACTGCTTCGTGGCTATCACGCGTGCGCGAGAGTGGCTCTGCCTCTCCTATGCAGACAACTATCGGGGATGGAACAAGCAACCGTCACGTTTTCTACGCGAGATGGGTTTCGTGTTGCCCGATCAACCAGCGCAATGAAGCTCTGATCAGTCCAGCACCAAGTGGTTGGCCTGCTGGACACTGATGACGAACCCACGAATGTCCGCCCCCGTCATTGCACCACGCCTCCGGCGCAGAAGCAGCGAAAGCCCGCCTTTTCGCCCCTGCTGGTCGAGCTTGCTGCAGTGCAGCCGATTACCGCGCCTCAGCAGCGAACGGCAACTTGGTCCGCAAGGTCGCAATGTTCATCGAATCAGCCGGCTTGTGTTGAGCGACTCCCCCGCGCCGCGCCGCCTTGGCCCTGAGTAGCATCACCGCCATTCTCCTGTATTTGCACGCCACACTACTACGACGGTCGAAACTTGTTGAAACGGCCGCTTTGGGGTCTCTTTTAGTCATCCCCATCCGGGGAACTCTCGCCTCCCCGGTGGAACGGGGACGAGATGGCAGGCATCAACCACAATCAGGCAACGGTGGACCGCGGCGCGCGCATGCTCCGAACGGCGCTCGGGCCTGCCATCTCAGCCCTGCTGCAAGACCCGTCGGTCGTCGAGGTCATGCTGAACCCCGATGGCCGGATCTGGGTGGACCGGCTGTCCGAGGGACTGGCCGATACGGGCGAGATACTGTCGGCTGCCGATGGTGAGCGCATCGTGCGGCTGGTCGCCCACCATGTCGGTGTGGAAGTGCATGCCCGCAGCCCCCGCGTCTCGGCCGAACTGCCGGAGACCGGCGAGCGCTTCGAGGGCCTGCTGCCGCCGGTCGTCGCCGCACCCGCCTTCGCCATCCGCAAGCCCGCCGTCACGGTCTTCACACTCGACGACTACGTGGCGGCCGGCATCATGTCCGCCGGTCAAGCGGAAACGCTCCGCGCCGCCGTCCAGTCGCGTGCGAACATCCTCGTCGCCGGTGGCACGTCCACCGGCAAGACCACGCTGACCAATGCGCTGCTGGCCGAGGTGGCCAAGACGCAGGATCGCGTCGTCATCATCGAGGACACCCGCGAGCTGCAATGCGCGGCACCCAACCTTGTCGCCATGCGGACCAAGGATGGCGTTGCCACTCTGTCCGATCTGGTCCGCTCCTCGCTGCGGCTGCGTCCCGACCGTATTCCGATCGGTGAGGTGCGTGGCGCCGAGGCGCTCGATCTCCTCAAAGCCTGGGGCACCGGGCACCCCGGAGGGATCGGCACCATCCATGCCGGTTCCGGCATCGGCGCGCTTCGCCGCCTCGAACAATTGATCCAGGAAGCCGTCGTCACCGTCCCGCGCGCCATGATCGCCGAAACCATCGACCTCGTGGCCGTCCTTGCCGGTCGCGGTTCCGCACGGCGGCTTGTCGAACTCGCCCGCGTCGATGGTCTCGGTCCCGACGGCGACTACCGGATTTTCCCCGCCTTTTCAGAACCCGGCACCACTCGCAACACTGGAGAACCTGCATGATCCGTCGCGCCTTCCGCATCCGTCACCATATCGCAACCGCCGCCGCCTTCGCCTGGGTGAGCCTGATGACATCCCCGGCCTTTGCCTCCGGCTCTTCGATGCCCTGGGAAGCGCCGTTGCAATCCATCCTCGAATCCGTCGAAGGGCCGGTGGCGAAAATCGTGGCGGTGATTATCATCATCGTCACAGGCCTGACGTTGGCTTTCGGCGACACCGGCGGCGGCTTCAGGCGACTGATCCAGATCGTCTTCGGCATCTCCATCGCCTTCGCCGCCAGCTCCTTCTTCCTCTCGTTCTTCAGCTTCGGCGGCGGAGCGCTGGTCTGATGGCCGTGAGTTTCGAGGCGCTCGACGCGGTGCCGGGCTTCGCTGTCCCGGTCCACCGCGCCCTGACCGAGCCGATCCTGCTCGGTGGGGCGCCGCGATCCGTCGCGATCCTGAACGGCACGCTGGCCGGGGCAGTCGGCCTCGGCCTCCAGCTCTGGCTCGCCGGCATCCTGATCTGGGCGGTCGGTCACATCGCCGCCGTCTGGGCCGCCAAGCGCGATCCGCTCTTCGTCGAGGTCGCGCGCCGCCATCTGCGCATCCCCGGCCATCTCTCGGTGTGAGGTTTGATCCATGATGAATCTCGCAGAATACCGCCGCACCGCTTCCCGCCTGGCCGATTATCTGCCCTGGGTGGCGCTGGTCGGGGAGGGAGTTGTCCTCAACAAGGATGGCTCGTTTCAGCGGACGGCGAAGTTTCGTGGCCCCGATCTGGATTCCGCCGTCGCGGCCGAACTGGTTGCGGTCGCGGGACGGCTGAACAACGCCTTCCGCCGTCTCGGCTCTGGCTGGGCCATTTTCGTGGAAGCACAGCGTTCGGAGGCCGCAACCTATCCTGCGGACCGCTTCCCCGATCCCGCCTCGGCATTGGTCGATGCCGAGCGCAAGGCCGATTTCGAGGAAGAGGGCAGCCATTTCGTCTCCGGTTACTTCCTGACCTTCCTCTGGCTCCCGCCCGCCGAAGATGCCGCACGATCGGAGTCCTGGCTTTACGAGGGCCGCGAGACCTCGGGCGTGAACCCGTGGGAGCTGGTGCGCGGCTTCATCGACCGCACCGACCGCGTGCTGGCGCTGCTCGACGGCTTCATGCCGGAATGTAGCTGGCTCGATGACGCCGGCACGCTGACCTACCTCCATTCCACCATCTCGACCAATCGGCATCGCGTCCGCGTGCCGGAAGTGCCGATGTATCTCGACGCTCTGCTGGCCGATCAGCCGCTGACCGGCGGGCTGGAGCCGCGCCTGGGCTTGTCGCATCTCCGGGTGCTGACGATCACCGGCTTTCCCGGCACGACCACCCCCGGCCTCCTCGACGAGATGAACCGGCTGGCCTTTCCCTACCGATGGTCCACCCGCGCCATCCTCATGGACAAGACCGACGCGACCCGGCTGCTGACCAAAATCCGCCGGCAATGGTTCGCCAAGCGCAAGAGCATCGCGGCGATCATCAAGGAGGTGATGACCAACGAGCAATCCGCGCTCGTGGACACCGATGCCGCGAACAAGGCCGCCGACGCGGATATGGCGTTGCAGGAACTCGGCGCCGACATGGCCGGCATGGCCTATGTCACGGCGACCGTCACCGTCTGGGGCGAGGACGCCCGCCGCGCCGACGAAAAGCTGCGGCTGGTCGAGAAGATCATCCAGTCCCGCGATTTCAGCGTCATGGTCGAGACGGTCAATGCCGTCGACGCCTGGCTCGGCAGCCTGCCTGGACATGCCTATGCCAATGTCCGCCAGCCCCCGGTCTCGACGCTCAACCTTGCCCACATGGTCCCTTCGTCCGCCGTGTGGGCGGGGCCGGAACGGGACGATCACTTTGGCGCACCCCCGCTGCTTTACGGCAGGACCGAAGGATCGACCCCGTTCCGGCTGTCCCTTCATGTCGGCGACGTGGGCCATACACTCGTCGTCGGACCGACCGGCGCCGGCAAGTCGGTGCTGCTGGCGCTGATGGCCTTACAGTTCCGCCGCTACGCGCGCTCACAGGTCTTCGCCTTCGATTTCGGCGGCTCCATCCGTGCCTCCGCACTCGCTATGCAGGGTGATTGGCATGATCTCGGCGGCGAACTGACCGACGCTTCCGAAACGTCTGTTTCGCTGCAACCGCTGGCCCGCATCCACGAGACTGCCGATCGGGCCTGGGCTGCCGATTGGATCGTGGCAATCCTGATGCGCGAGAATATCCAGATCACGCCCGAGGTGAAGGAGCATCTCTGGACGGCGCTGACCTCGCTGGCGTCCGCTCCGGTCGGAGAGCGCACCATCACCGGCCTCGCCGTGCTGCTGCAATCCAATGACCTGAAACAGGCGCTGCGCTCTTATTGTGTCGGTGGTCCCTATGGACGCCTTCTCGATGCCGAGACCGAGCATCTTGGCTCTGCCGACGTGCAGGCGTTCGAGATCGAGGGTCTGGTCGGCACCGGCGCAGCGCCGGCGGTTCTGTCCTACCTGTTCCATCGCATCGGTGACAGGTTGGACGGGCGGCCCACGCTGCTGATTATCGACGAGGGCTGGCTGGCGCTCGATGACGAAGGGTTTGCAGACCAGCTCAGGGAGTGGCTCAAGACCCTGCGCAAGAAGAACGCCAGTGTCATCTTCGCCACGCAGTCGCTGTCCGACATTGATAATTCCGCCATCGCGCCGGCGATCATCGAAAGCTGCCCGACGCGGCTCCTCTTGCCGAACGAGCGCGCCATCGAGCCGCAGATCACGGCGATCTATCGCCGCTTCGGCCTCAACGACAGGCAGATCGAAATCCTCGCGCGGGCCACGCCCAAGCGGGACTACTACTGCCAGTCGCGGCGCGGCAACCGCTTGTTCGACCTTGGCTTGTCGGAAGTCGGATTGGCGCTCTGCGCCGCATCGGCCAAATCCGATCAGACGCTGATAAACGAGATCCTTGCCGAACATGGCCGCGACGGGTTCCTCTCCGCCTGGCTTCACGCACGCGGCGTCGAATGGGCCGCCGATCTCATCCCTGACCTCACCAATCTCGTAACCGAAAACGAAATCCCGCCGCCGACAGTCGCTGACGTCGGCGAAATCGAACTCATCCTGGATGAAGAGGAGATTACACCATGACGCGCGCAATTCCCCGGTTCACCCGAATGGTCAGCACTTCGGCGCTTGCCCTGGCGCTTGCCGCACCGCTGGCGCTGGCCCCGGTGTTCACGACGCCGGCCCACGCCTTCTTTGGCGGGTTCGGCAGGATCGTCTACGACCCGACCAACCATGCCGAGAACCTGCTGACCGCCGCCCGCACGCTGGAGCAGATCAACAACCAGATCACCTCGCTCCAGAACGAGGCGCAGATGCTGATCAACCAGGCCCGCAACCTTGCGAGCCTGCCCTACAGTTCGCTTCAGGCGCTTCAGCAGAACGTCCAGCGCACCCAGCAGCTTCTCGGACAGGCCCAGAATATCGCCTTCGACGTGCAGAACATCGACCAGATGTTCCAGCAGGATTACGGCAATCTCTCTCTCGCAACCACCGACCAGCAGCTCATCGCCGATGCCCGGTCCCGCTGGGAGAATACCGTTGGGGGTCTTCAGGACGCCATGCGGGTGCAGGCCGGTGTCGTCGGTAACATCGACACTAACCGGGCTGAGATGTCCGCGCTCGTCGGCGAAAGCCAGGGCGCGACCGGCGCGCTTCAGGCCACTCAGGCCGGCAACCAGCTTCTCGCCCTCCAGTCGCAGCAGCTTTCCGACCTGATCGCGGTCATCTCGGCCAATGGCCGGGCCGAGGCCCTCACGGAGGCCGAACGCGCGACCGCCGCCGAGCAGGGCCGCATCCAGCGCGAGCGGTTCCTCAACCCGGGTTCGGGCTACCAGCCCGGCAACGCGCAGATGTTCAACTGAGCCGGGGAGGGCAGATCATGGAAGGGAAGGTGCTGGTCCGGATTGCCGCCATCGTGTTCGTCGCCGTCGCGATCACCGCGGCGATCATCGAGATGACCCGCGAGGAAGCCCCCGCGCCAGCACCTTCCGCTCCTGCGCTTTCGCGTCAGGTCGATCCCCTGCGCGAAGGGCAGCGCCGCTGTCAGGAGATGGGAGAGGCGGCAGCCAATGATGCCGCCTGCCTGGGCATCTGGGCCGAGACCCGCGACCGGTTTCTCGGCCGGACACCCGCGCCGTCGACGCCTGGCCCGGATGAGGGGCGATAATCATGGGCGGGACGGGGGTCATCGACAATTTTCTCGGCATCTTCACCGGCTACATCGACTCGGGCTTTGGCCTGCTCGGCGGTGAGGTTGCCTTTATTGCCACGACGCTCATCGTCATCGACGTGACGCTCGCCGCCCTGTTCTGGGCCTGGGGCGCCGACGACGACATCATCGCGCGCCTGGTGAAGAAGACGATCTTCGTCGGCGTCTTCGCCTATATCATCGCCAACTGGAACAATCTCGCCCGCATCGTCTTCGAGAGCTTCGCCGGCCTCGGCCTCATGGCCTCGGGCACGGGGTTTTCTGCCGCCGATCTCCTGCGCCCTGGCCGCGTCGCCCAGATCGGCCTCGATGCCGGGCGCCCGCTGCTCGAATCCATTTCCGATCTCATGGGCTGGATCGCGGTCTTTGAAAACCTCGTGCAGATCCTCTGCCTGTTCTTCGCCTGGGCACTGGTGATCCTCGCCTTCTTCATCCTGGCGATCCAGCTCTTCGTCACCCTGATCGAGTTCAAGCTGACGACGCTTGCAGGCTTCGTGCTGATCCCCTTCGGTCTCTTCGGCAAGACCGCCTTCATGGCTGAAAGGGTCCTGGGCAATGTCGTCTCATCCGGCATCAAGGTGCTGGTGTTGACCGTCATCATCGGCATCGGCTCGACGCTCTTCGGCCAATTCACTGCAGGCTTCGGCGGTGCGACCCCGACCATTGACGACGCCATGGCCATCGTGCTGGCCGCCCTTTCTCTTCTCGGCCTCGGTATCTTCGGTCCCGGTATCGCCACCGGCCTCGTCTCGGGCGGCCCGCAACTCAGCGCAGGGGCGGCGGTTGGAACCGGCCTCGCGGTCGGCGGTGCTGCTGTCGCGGGCGGTGGCGTGACCATGCTTGCGGCGCGTGGTGGCGGTGCCGCACTTTCGGGCGGTGCTGCACTTGCCCGCGGCGGGGCCTCGGCCGCCGGTGCGGCCTCGTCGGCCTATACGCTCAGTTCCATGGGCGGGTCCGGTGCAGCCGGTGTCGCGTCCGGCCTTGGTGGCGTGGCGCGCACCGGAGCATCCGCAGCCATCTCGCCCCTCAAGCGTGCCGCGTCTCGCTCCGCCGACAGTATGAAATCCAGCTATTCCGACGGCGCAAAAGCGGGGTTCGCGGCGTCCGGCGGCAGCTCCTCAATGGGCACGATCGGCGGCGCCCCATCGCCTGATCCGTCAACGCCCTCAGCCGCAGATAGCCCGCCGGCCTGGGCGCAGAACATGCGCCGCAGCCGGGCGATGAGCCATGGCGTCACCGCTGCCGCCCATGCCGTCCGGTCCGGCGACAGCCATGGTGGCGGCTCCTCCGTCAGCCTTTCCGAAAGTAACCGCACATGAACATCTTCAAACGACCGACGACCCATTACGGCAAGATGCCGGAACCCGAAACGCCCTATCAGCGCGCCGCGCAGGTCTGGGACGACCGCATCGGCTCGGCCCGGGTCCAGGCAAGGAACTGGCGCTACATGGCGTTCGGCTCCTTGATCCTCGCGGCAGGTTTCGCCGGCGCTCTTGTCTGGCAATCGGCGCGTGGGAGCATCGTGCCATGGGTCGTTCAGGTGGACAATCTCGGCCAGGCGCAAGCCGTCGCGCCGGCAGCAGCCGATTATCGGCCGACCGACCCGCAGATCGCCTTTCACCTCGGCCGTTTCATCGAACAGGTGCGCGCGCTCCCGGCCGACGCCATCGTCGTCCGCCAGAACTGGCTCAGGGCTTACGAGTTCACCACCGACCGGGGCGCGGCCGCATTGAACGACTATGCCCGCTCCAACGATCCCTTCACGCGCGTCGGCCGCCAGCAGGTAGCCGTCGAAGTATCGAGCATCATCCGGGCGTCGCCGGACAGTTTCCGTGTGGCCTGGTCTGAGCGGCACTACGAGAACGGCCAACTCTCCACCACCGAGCGATGGACCGCGATCCTGACGGTCGTGATCCAGACCCCGCGCAATGCCGAGCGGCTGCGCTCCAATCCCCTCGGAATCTATGTCAACGCGATCAACTGGTCGCGGGAGATGAGCCAATGACCGCCACGACTTTCCGCAAAGCCGGGCTTCCGGTTTTCCGCAAACCCGCCTTCGCGGCTTTGCTGCTTTCCGCCACCATGCTGGCCGGCTGCGCCACCAACCGGACGCCGCAGTTCAGCTACGACGCCGATGTGCCGCCGGTGCCGACCGTGCAGGCCGCCGCAGCCGACACAACGCCCCGGCCGCTGCACGTCCCGCCCGCCTGGACTGTGGCGCGGGGCGGCGAGGCTGCCGGCACGGCGACGGCCCGCGTCGAGAACGCCAATGCCGCCGCCCGCGTCGAGCCGCGCCGGGAAGGCTACTATAATGCCATCCAGATTTATCCCTGGTCGGAAGGCGCGCTCTATCAGGTCTATGCCGCAGTCGGGCAAATCACCACCATCGCGCTGGAGCCGGGCGAAAGCCTGACCGGCGCGGGGCCGATTGCCGCCGGAGACACCACCCGCTGGATCATCGGTGACACGGAGAGCGGCAGCGGCCCGACCCGCCGGGTGCATGTGCTGGTGAAGCCGACCCGACCGGACATTTCGACCAACCTCGTCATCACCACCGACCGGCGCATCTACATGATCGAACTCCGCGCCCGCGAAGCTCTCTATATGCCTGCCGTGGCATGGGCGTATCCGACACCACCGCCGGGAAGCCGCGTGACCACGCCCTCAGCCCCCGTCATCCCGGCCGAGACCGCGCGCAACTATCGTTACGGCTTGCAGGTGCAGGGCAGCAGCCCGCCATGGCGGCCGGTTTCCGTCTTCGACGACGGCAGGCGCGTCTATGTCGTCTTCCCGCGTGGCATCGTGCAGGGAGAGATGCCGCCTCTGTTCGTCCTTGGATCGGACGGCGAACCGCAGATCGTCAATTCCCGCATCCATCGGAACGTCCTGATCGTGGACCGCCTGTTCGGCGCAGCGGAACTTCGCCTCGGCAGCGGCGACCGCCAGCAGGTCGTCAGGATCGTCCGCGTCGAGCAGACGCGGGCCGCAGCCCAGCCAGCCGGTGCGACCACGGGAGGATCACCCTCATGAGCGATACCGACACCGCAGCCCCCATGCGGTTGCGCGCCGAGCCGCCCCGCGTCACCCGCCTGTCCCGCAAGGTGCTGGCAGGCGCCGGAGCCGTTGCCCTTCTCGGCATTGGCGGGGCACTGATCTACGCTCTCCAGACCCGCGATGCCGGGCCGGGCGGCGGCGAACTCTATTCGACCGAGAACCGCCCCACAGCAGATGGGCTTGCCGGCCTGCCGCGCGACTATACCGGCCCGGTCCTGGGACCGGCGTTGCCGGGCGATCTCGGTCGCCCGATACTTGAGGCGCAGAATCGGGGGCAGCCGGTCGCGCCACCGACCATCACGGCGCCCGCCGTTGATCCAGATGAGCAGCGTCGTCTCGCCGAGGAAGAAGCCGCTCGTCTGAGCGGCGTGTTCTTCCAGTCTGGCCCGCGGGCTGGAGCGACGCCGGGAACGACCATGCCCGGCCTCGCGGGTCTCGATCTCGGTGGTCAGGCTCCAGCGCAGGATCGCCATACCGCTTTTCTCAACGGGCCTGTGGACCGGCAAACCGTCGCCCCGGATCGCGTCGCACCACCGGCATCGCCCTATATCCTTCAGGCCGGGGCGGTGATCCCGGCGGCGCTTATCACCGGCATCCGTTCCGATCTGCCCGGCCAGATCACGGCCCAAGTGACCGAGAACGTCTATGACAGCCCGACCGGCAGCTTGTTGCTGATCCCGCAGGGAACGCGCATCATCGGCCAATATGATGACGGTGTGACCTTCGGCCAGCGCCGCGTCCTGTTGGTCTGGAATCGCCTGATCCTGCCCGGCGGCCGCTCCATCGTCCTGGAGCGCCTGCCGGGTGCGGACGCTTCCGGTTACGCCGGGCTTGAGGATGGCGTGGATTACCACTGGTGGGATCTGATGCGGGCCGCTGGCCTCTCGACCTTGCTTGCGGTCGGTGCGGAATTGGCCAGCAGCGACGAGGATCGACTGATCCGCGCCATACGCGACGGGGCGCAGGATACCATCAACCAGGCGGGTCAGCAGATCGTCCAGCGCCAGTTGCAGGTCGTACCGACACTGACGATCCGTCCTGGCTACCCGGTCAGGATCATCGTCACCCGCGATCTGGTATTCGAGCCGGCAGGAGGTTGACCATGACAAAGCTGAAACTCGGCCCGCTCCCCGACGACAAGCCCGTGAAGGTGACGGTGGAACTGCCCGCGTCGCTTCACCGCGATCTGGTCGCCTATGCCGAGGTACTGGCCCGCGAGACCGGCCAGCCCACCGCCGATCCCGTCAGGCTGATCGTACCGATGTTGGAGCGGTTCATCGCCACGGATCGTGGCTTTGCAAAGGCGCGAAAGATCCGCTCATGACGTGATCGGGTGTTTGGCCGGGCCGGTTGCCGCGATCATCTCCATGAGCGCGTCTATCACGCTCTGCGTCGAGTCCCACTTCGCCGCGTGGTCCAGCAGGCGGTTCTGAATGTTCAGACTGACCGCTCCATGGATCGTTGACCAGAACATGAAGCCGTAGCGTTGCAGGTCAGCACCCGGCAAGTAACCATGCTCCTGAGATGAGCGCAGGCCTGTCAGCAGCAGACTCAGGACCTGACGACCCGCTTCGCTTGACCACGGATCATCGCTCACCCCAAGCTTCGGGGGCGGTGAGAACATCAGCCGGTACAGAGTGGGGTTCTCCAGGGCGAAGCGCGCATAGGCATAGCTGCCATCGCGCAAATAGCCGAACGGATCGCCTCGCATCTGTTCGAAAACCGCGAACTTCTCGTTGTAGAGGCGTCCAAATCCTTCGTCGCGCGCCGCGCGCAGTAAAGCATTCTTGTTGCGGAAATGGCCGTAAAGGGCCGGCGCCGTGCAGCCCACGGCCTGTGCCACCGAGGTCAGTGGAACATCGAAGTCGCCTTGCTGTGCCAGCAGACGGATCGTTTCCTCGACCGCACGGCGAGCAATATCAAGTTCCTGCTCTTTTCGGGGGCGAGCCATCGAGATCCCTGTTGCGACTGTCCGCTGAAACTGAATACGATTTATTTTTTTCGTTGACGGAGCCGATGTCAAGCAGCACCATCTGGGAACTGAATGGTATTAAGTTTGAGGTGTGGAGGACGGCAGATGGTCGCGTATGAACCTGGCCATCACGGCACGCACCATCGCCTTCGCTGGCAGGCCGCGACCGAGCGCTGGCCAGAAGACGACTGCGGTTCGGGATGATGTGCCATGCCTATGCACCGAAACAGGGACGCCCCATCTGGTAGCTCCGTCCTCGCGCGTATTGTCGAGGGCAGCGCTGGTAAGAGCACAATCCGGTTGCGCCAGTTGCGGCATTTCCTTGCTGCGGCCGACCACGGGAGCTTCCGCAAGGCTGCAATCGCCTTGGACATCAATGAATCATCGGTCAGCCGCCAGATCCGCGACCTTGAGGATGAATTGGGTGCCTCACTATTCATACGACATTCGGGCGGGGTGCGGCTGACGGTCGCCGGGCAGGAGTTTCTGCGCAGCGCCCGGCATGCTCTTCGGCAGATCGACATCGGCGTGACCAAGGTTGCCGCGGTCGGTCGGGCTGACCAGGGACTGCTCAAGGTCGGGATATTTTCTTCGCTGGCGTCGGGATTTCTGTTTAACCTCCTGCGACGGTTCGGGACGCGCCATCCGACCGTTCAGGTCGATCTTATAGATGGAAATCCGTCCGAGCACGTCGCTGCCGTCCGGCAGTTGGATCTGGACATCGCTTTCATAACCGGAACGGCACCCTGGGATGGCTGCGAAACGGAGCATCTCTGGTGCGAACGGGTCTTCGTGGTGCTGCCTGCTGGCCATCCCTTGGCCGCCAAAGCCGAACTCGAATGGCCTGATCTGACAGGTGAACGCTTCATCGTGAGCGATGTCGCACCGGGCCAGGAGATCCACGACTATCTGGTTGCTCACCTTGCCGGTCTCGGTCATCACCCTGACATTCAATCCCAGCATGTGGGCCGCGACAATATCCTGTCGCTGGTAGCTGTCGGTCGGGGGCTAACGCTGACAAGCGAAGCCACCACCGTTGGGCAGTTTCCGGGGATCGCATTCCGGCAACTGGCGGATGAAGTGCTGCCCTTCAGCATGGTCTGGTCGGATAGAAACGATAATCCGGCCTGCAGGCGCCTGTTGAGCATGGCTCGAGCGATGGGGAAAACCTCGTCAGCATTACAACCGAACGCCTGAGGGGACATCGTCGCTTTCCAAATGTGTGCCTCTGTTGCGATTCCTCTCATACAGCACCACTTTCAGCGCCGACGGGAAGCCTCAGTTCCGCAGGATGCGTGGCACAAGAACTCCTGCGTTCCCCCCACCGAACGAAATTCGGCGGAAGTCGCGGGCTTCAGGAACCGCAGTTTCGATTATGGCGCGCGGCTATCCACTGGCTGAGCGCCTTCACCTCGGCAGCGCTGAAGCCCGTGGCCATCGCATCGGCAACGCGCTGCATCATCGCCCGATCATCCGGGCCGGTCGACTTTGCGGGCCAGGATGATCGGAAATGCCCACAGGCATAACTGAACCCGGCCGCCCAGTCCCGCATGGCCATCTGGCTTCGCGCGGACATCGCCGCTGAAAACTCCGCAGCCTCTTTCGCTTGGTCCAAGCAGGCGTTCGCGCGCATCAGGATCAGATCGGCGAAGCGCTGGATACTATCCGACGTGAGGTTGCCAATGGCGCTGCCGAGGATCTCGGGTAGCCACCTGTTCGGCGCGATCACCTTCGGCGCGATGGTGGCCGACATCAGGAACCCGTCTATCCAGTCCGCCGTGATCGCCGAGCCTTTCACGAGGCGCGCCAGTTCGCCCTTCCGCTCCGGCTTTGGCGCATCTGCCTCCGCCTCTTCCACCCATTCCTCAAGCGTGGCGTCCTGATCCACGTCAGGATCGTCGAACACCCACGCCTCGATTGTCTGGTCGTGGACATCGGCCATGACCGGGATCTTCTTCAGATCGCGTCCTTCGAGGAGCGCCATTGCCGTGGCCGTGAAGCTGGCGGCGTCCGGGTGGTCGCTTGCGGCCAGCACATCTGCCGCCCGCGCGACAAGCCGCGCCCAGAAGTCGCGCCGGGTCTCGAGCCATCGCCAGAGCGCCGCGTCCAGCGCGCGCGGGTTGTGGCGGCCCTCGAGCACCTCATGCGCATGATCACTTTCCTCGAACCAACTCTGGACGATCTCATGGCGATCCCACCAGCCCTCGCTGGCATTGATCAGCTTGCCTTGCGCCGGAGCCGAGAGACCGCGTATGCGTTCCGCGACGGGCAGCGCCGCGATCAGGGCCTCGGTCGTGACCGCTTCCGGCCGCAGCTTATCGAGGCCGCAAAGTTCCGCCACCTCGATGAGGCCCGCGGCCGGGGGCAACCCTGCTGCAAGGCCATCGGCCAGCGCCATGGCGAGGCTGCCTTCGAGCCAGGAGAGGGGCACCTTGACCGCGCCGGTCTCCTGGCTGATGCGGCTTAACAGCGCCTTCTGTTCGTTCGCCGATTTGCAGGGCACGGTGTAGGCGTCCTTGACCCCGTGGCCCTGCTTGAAGAGCAGCATCGCGGTCTTGCGGCTGCCGCCCGACTGCAGCGCGATCATGAGGCTTTGCGCGCCGCCGCCATCGGGCAGTGTGGCCATGACCGAATGGATAGTCCACGGCTTGGCTGACGCGCCGGTCGCCAGACCCGACCGCATGGCGAGTTTCAATGCCTTGTCCACCGAGGCGCGGGCCTCGTCCTGAGGCATCCAGCTGCGCAGGATCACCATCTTGCCCGCTATCTCCTGCGAGAGCGTGCCTGTCGCGGCGCGTTCGCCCAAGGCGTGCGCCGCCGCAGCGCGGATCTGCGCTGACGGATCGAGCAGCCAGAAACATGCCAGCTTCGCGTGGATCGGCTCCGATCGTCCAACCGACCATGCAATGACATGCTGACGCATTGCCGACGGCATTGCTGGGAACGTCTCGGTCAGCGCTGCATGCAGCGCGAGCGCATCGCCTTCGGTCTGCTCGATCAGACTGCGGAACAGATCTTCCAGCGCCGCCTCCGCCGCGACACGATCCTGCGGGGCAGGACTGGGCGCTGCGAGCATCATATCGGCGGCAGAAACCTCCAGAGATGTGGGTGCGGGCAGTCCGTTCGTGGTCCATGCGCTTGCAAGGAGCAGGCGGTGGAAGGGGCTCAGGCGCCCCTGGCCAGAAGCCAGTTCGACCGCATCTGCCACGGCCTCTAGAAAGGTATCACCTCGCTTCTTTCGGTTCTCCCTAGCGATACGTGCGGCATCCAGTGCCGATGCCAGCAATTCGGTGAGTGGCTCCAGCTCCGGGGCACTCTCCTTCGTGGCGCAGAGCTTCGCGACCAGACGGCCACCCAATGCTGGCCGATGCAGCATCGAAAAACTTGCGCGGTCGAGAACCTCGCCGCGCGCACTATCATCGTCCTGCAGCCGCGACAGTTCCGCCAATGCTGTCTCGATCGGTCCTTCCGACACGTATCCCCACTTTCTGAATCGCGCCCTTATATTTTTCGCAGCCTATTCGCCGGCCGTGGGATTGTCACCGACGCGAGCACTGAGAGCGGCACTTATTGGCCCAGAACAGGTCCGACCCGTCGTCGTTGGCCACAGGTCCAGACCGGAACATCGATGCTGACGCGACGGTGACCACAAGTTATAGTGCCCCATGACCTTTGCCTTCTACGATCTGGAGACGACCGGCACTTCCCCTGCATTCGATCAGCCCCTGCAATTCGCTGCCATTTTGACGGATGATGCGCTCGCGGAGATCGAGCGCGTCAATTTGCGTTGCCGCATCGCGCCGCATGTCATTCCGTCGCCTTGGGCGCTTGCAGTTACCGGGGTGCGCCCGGCGCAGCTCCTAGACCCGGCTTTGCCGACGTTCTTCGAGCTTGCGCAGCAAATCGGCGCGCTGATCAAGCGCTGGTCTCCCGCGATCTGGACCGGTTTCAACAGCGTCCGCTTCGATGAGGAAATGCTGCGCCAGGCCTTTTATCAAAACCTGCAGCCCGACATCTTCGCCACCCAGTTCAACGGCAACACGCGCTTCGATGTGCTGACCGCGCTCTATGCCGTCTGGTATCGTCAGCCTGACCTGTTTGAGTGGCCGGTCGAGGTGGACGGCAGGTTACGCTTCAATTTGGACCGCATAGCGCCGCTGAACGGCTTTGCTGCACACGATGCGCATGATGCGCTCGGCGATGTCGAGGCGACCATACACATCGCCCGCCGCATCGCCGACCGTGCCCCGGCGCTCTGGGCAGAATTGCTGGCCAACCGGGACAAGGCGCATGTTCAAGCCAGCCTTGAAACCTACCAGCCCATGGCGCTGGTGGAGCGTTTTGGCGGCGGCCCGCCGCACGCGACCGTCGGCTGCTTCTGTGGCATGTCGGCCAGCAACGCCAATCAGGCGGCCTTCTTCGATCTTGATGCCACTGATCCGGCAGATCTCCTTGCGGTCGATGACGCAACGCTCTTTGCTGCCGTCGATGCCACACCCAAGGTCATCCGGGCCTTCTCGATCAATAAGTCACCCGCTTTACTTTCGGTCTCGACGCCCAGCGCTATCCAGGTGCAGCGGGCACATGTGATCGCTACTGCTCCTGACTTCCGGGCGCGGGTCGCGCAGGCGCTGGCCGCCCGCTTCCCCAAAGATCCTGCGGCACCGCTGCCTCCGGTAGAAAAGCAGATCTATGACGGCTTCTACGGCCATGCGGACAAGACTCTCCTTGCCAAGTTCCAGCCTGCGGACTGGCGTCGACGGCAGGAGATCGTGTCCAGTCTTGCAGACCCCCGCCTGCGCCAGCTCGGCCGCCGCCTCGTTGCGTTTCACGCGCCCGATCTGCTCTCGACCGAAGAGCGCGGGCAATACGAGGCATGGTTGCGGGGGCGCTGGTCTGCACCGGAGGACCGGGAGACTGAATGTATGACCACGGTTCGCGCACACGCTGCTCTGGACGAGATGCGGGCCGATGAAGGGCTCGATCTGGGACTTGTCGCCGAGATCGAGATATTCCTGCAACAGTTTGGTCTGCCGGAAAGCTAACGATCAGAGGCTGTTCAGCTACCAGAATCATTTTATTGCGAGGGACTAATTTATGGTTCTATACTCGCAACAGGTGAAGGAAAGGCTCGGTGTGCCCCGCAGACAGATCAAACAGCTGAACTGGGGTGCGGAGCGGCGTAACGAGTTCATCGAATTCCGGGTGTTCTGGCATGGCCGGATCAATCGCTCGGACCTGATGGAAACTTTCGGCATCTCACTCCAGCAGGCATCCCTCGACCTGACGGGCTATGCAGAGCGGTGGAAGCGAAACCTCGTCTATGACAAGAGCCAGCGTGCCTATGTCCGGGGTCGGAGCTTCAAGCCGCATTTCATAAAGCCTTCCGCCGAGGACTATCTCGCTCAGCTGCGTGCCCTCGATCAGGGCCTGGTCTCGCGCGAGCAGAGCTGGATCTGTCTGTTTCCAGGCTATGGAACCACGCCGACACCCGCGCGGGGGATTGCGTCCGAAACCCTGCGCGAGGTGTTGACCGCCATTCATGAGCCATCGGCTCTTGAGGTAACCTACCAGTCGATGTCGCGCCCCGAGCCAAGCGCGCGCTGGATCGAGCCGCACTCACTGGCCTTCGACGGGTTTCGCTGGCACGCCCGTGCGTTCTGTCAGAATGACCAGGTGTTCAAGGATTTCCTGCTCTCCCGGATTGTCGAAACAGGCAAGCACGGGCCGGTCACGGCCGACCCTCAGAGTGATGTCGATTGGCACACGGAGGTCATCCTGGAAATCGGGCCGCATCCTGATCTTTCTCCAACGCAACGTCGTGCGATCGAGATGGATTATGGGATGGAGAACGAGCGCGCGCAGATTCCTGTGCGCAAGGCGCTGCTGTTCTATGCGCTCAAGCGTCTCGGCCTCGACACGGACCCGGCGGCGCGGCGGCCGCAGGACCAGCAAATTGTACTGATCAGCCAGAATTCCCTGCCAAAGGTCTACGCATGAACCCCACTGAAATTTACGAGGCCTTGGCCAATCTTGCGAGCAAGCCCTTCGATGCTGCGGAATTTCCCTTCGAGTTCGCCTTGGCGACCGACAACGCACCCGCGACGATCGCGAAGCTCAAGGGCGGCACCTACAACAAGTCCGACATTCCCGATGGGGTGCTTCTGAACCAGAAGTTCCATTTTTCCCCGGCACTGCCCGGCATGAGCGCGGCGTGTCTGGATGCCTTGCGGGCCAGCAAGCGAAACGCGAAGCACCGGCCCGCTATTCTGATCGCCACAGACGGACAAGAAATCGCCGCCGAGCATCCAAAGTCCGGCGACACCCTTTATTGCGCCTTTTCGGAACTTGGCGACCGCTTCGGCTTTTTCCTGCCCGCCGCCGGGAAGGAACGCTACCGCGCGGCCGAGGAGAACCCGGTTGACGTCAAGGTCGCGGGCAAGCTGGCCAAGCTTTACGACGCGCTGATCCGCAAGAACCCGGACTGGGCAGAAAAGGCGCGTCAGCATGACATGAACCAGCTGATGACCCGGCTGATCTTTTGCATGTTTGCCGAAGATGTCGGTATCTTCCCCGAAAATCAGTTCAGCCGCCTGATCTTCACCCATGCCGGCGACCGGGGTGAAGGGATGCGTGAGGTGTTGATCAACGCTTTCACCGCGATGAACACGCCCAAGCCGGACAGAGGCGGGCTGCCCGCCTCGACGCGCGAGTTCGAATACGTCAACGGCGGCCTCTTTGCCGGCCGCATCGACGCGCCGGTGTTCGACGTGACCGCCACCCGGTATCTCAAGGATGTCTGTGGCGAGACCTGGACCGGGATCAACCCGGACATCTTCGGCTCGATGATCCAGTCGGTGGCGAACGCCAAATTGCGGTCGGAACTGGGGATGCACTATACCAGTGTCCCGAACATCATGAAGGTGCTGGGGCCGCTGTTCCTTGATGATCTTGATGCCGAAATCGAAAAGGCTTGGGGGCGCGAGCGGGCCTTGCGGCAGGTGCTGGAGCGGATCGGGAAAATCCGGGTGTTCGACCCGGCCTGTGGCTCGGGGAATTTTCTTGTCGTCGCCTATCGGTCCCTGCGCGAGCGCGAGATCAGGATTCTGACGCGGCTTGCCGAACTGACCGGCGGCGCCCAGACCGAAATGTGGTCGGCGGTGCCGATCCGGAACTTCTATGGGATCGAACTGACCGATTTTGCCGTGGAAACGGCAAAGCTGGCGCTGTTCATCGCCGAGTATCAGGCCAACGCCCTCTTCAAGGAGGCCTTCGGCCGCAAGCCCGCCGACCTGCCGCTGAGGGACGCGGCGAATATCGTCTGCGACAACGCGCTGCGGGTTGACTGGGAACGGGTCTGCCCGCCGCCGGAGGATGGCGGCGAGGTGTTCATCGCGGGGAACCCGCCGTTTGTCGGAACAACCTACCGGACAGCCGAACAGAAAGCGGACTTCAATCATGTTTTCAGCGGTCGCGTAGATTCGAGCGGGCGTCTTGATTTCGTATCGGCATGGCTGCTTAAGGCTGCCGACTATGTTCGCGATCATGCCGGTGTCGCAGCTCTACTTGCAACAAGTTCCACAGTTCAGGGGGCATCTGTTGAACCGCTTTGGACCGAGATTTTGAGTGGCGGAAACCAGATTTTCTTTGCCCACCGATCGTTTAAATGGCGAAACAACGCGGCGAGAAACGCGGCAGTTGAGTGCGTGATCGTAGGGCTTCGGCAGCACAAGCAGGGATCTGTTCGCCTATTTGATGAAAGCACAGCCCATACTGTCGAAGCAATCAATGCCTACCTGATTGCGGGCCAACAGATATTTGTCGCCGCTACGCGGAATAGTCTTTTTGGTATGCCGCAGATGGGGCCGGGGAATTTTCCATACGACTTCGGGCACCTCATCCTGTCGCCGGAGGAAAGGGATGCCATGCTGGATGTTTCCCCGGAAGCTGCGCCCTTCATCAGAAAATTCGGTGGTTCACGCGAGGTGATCCACGGCCTCCAGCGGTTCTGCCTCTGGATAGACGATCATGAGGTCGAGGTTGCGAGAAAAATTCCGGAAATTAGCCGTCGGATCGACGCTGTAAAGACCGACCGTCTTGCGAGCAAGGATTCTGGGACACGTCGAATGGCGCAGCGACCACACCAATTCCGCGAACATGTTGCGCCGAAGAGCCACGCTATTCTTGTCCCCCGAACGAGTTCTGAAAATCGACCATATCTTCCCTATGATCGTGTGGGCGCTGATTTTGTGTCGTCAGACAATAACCATGTCATACTGGACGCCCCCGACTGGTGCATGGCGCTGATCGCCTCGCGCCTGCATCTGGTCTGGATCGGGACGGTCTGCGGGCGGCTGGAATCCCGTTTCCGCTATTCCAACACCCTCGGCTGGAACACCTTCCCGGTCCCGAAATTCACCGGCGATCAACTGGCTGCCCTGACCGCCTCGGCCATGGCCATCCTGCGCTGTCGCTATGGCCATTACCCGGCGACCATTGCCCAGCTTTACGATCCCGACAAGATGCCCGACGATCTGCGCGCCGCCCACAAGGCAAACGATGACCTGCTGGAAAGCATGTATATCGGCCGCCCGTTCCGCAATGACACCGAACGGCTGGAGCACCTGTTCAAGCTCTATGCCGCGCGGGCGAAAAAGCTGAAGAAGGGGGCCGCCTGATGTCCGATTTCGTTCGCGTCACCTATGGCCAGACCGGCAAGACGCAGGAACCGAACCCGATGGGCATGCGCCCCATGCAGGCCCGAGTCTATGACGCCCGCGCGGCCCAGTTCATCCTGCTGAAGGCGCCGCCCGCCGCCGGGAAATCCCGCGCGCTGATGTTCGTGGCGCTGGACAAGCTGGAAAATCAGGGGGTGGGCAAGGCCATCGTCTGCGTCCCCGAAACTTCGATCGGCGCCTCGTTCCGGTCAACCGACCTTACCTCACACGGGTTCTTTGCGGATTGGCAGGTGGACCCGCGCTGGAACCTTTGCCTGAGCGGCGCAGAGGATGGGGTGACCAGCGGCAAGGTGCGCGCGGTGCGCGACTTCATGGCATCCGGGGATCGGGTGCTGGTCTGCACCCATGCCACCTTTCGCTTTGCCTTCGATGAGATCGCCGAGGACGAGGGGACAGCGGCCTTCGACGATTGCCTGATCGCCATCGACGAGTTCCACCATGTCAGCGCCGGGGATGACAACCGGCTGGGTGAAATCCTGCGCCGCATCCTGAACCGGGGTCAGGCGCATGTGATGGCGATGACCGGCTCCTATTTCCGGGGCGACAGCATCCCGGTCCTGCGGCCCGAGGATGAAGCGCGGTTCCGGTCGATCACCTACAGCTATTACGAGCAGTTGGACGGGTATCGGTTCCTGAAAAGCCTTGGAATTTCCTACAGTTTCTACCGGGACCAGTATATCAGCGCGATCCCCGAGGTGCTGAACCCGGACCTGAAGACCATCATCCATATCCCGCATCGCGGGTCGGCCGAGGCCTATGACGTCAAGCAGTCCGAGGTGGGGGCAATCCTGAGCTGCATCGGCGAGGTGATCGGCCGGGAAGAGCAGACCGGATTCGATCTGGTCCGGCTCCCCGATGGGCGCGTTCTGAAGGTGGCGGACCTGGTGGACGACGGGCCGGAGCGCGATCTGGTGAAGGCCTCGCTGATCCGCGAGATCGTCGGGCCGGACGGCAAGCGCGACGATGATGCGGACCGGGCCAAGGTGGACCTGATCATCGCCCTCGGGATGGCGAAAGAGGGGTTCGATTGGGTCTGGTGCGAGCATGCGCTGACCATCGGCTATCGTTCCTCGCTGACAGAGATTATCCAGATCATCGGGCGCGCGACCCGCGATGCCCCCGGCAAGCGCCATGCCCAGTTCACCAATCTGGTGGCGGAACCCGGTGTCGAGACCGGGGTGGTCACGGATGCGGTCAATGACATGCTGAAGGCGATCTCGGGGGCTCTCCTGATGGAGCAGGTCCTGCAACCGAACTTCCGGTTCTACAGGCGCGAGGATGGCGATACCCGACCTCCTGTCGAGGTGGACGGCGAGGGTCGGGTTCATATCGGGATCGGTGGCTTGATGGCCCCTCCGACAGACCGCGCGCGGGCGATCGTCGAGAATGACATGCACGAGCTGGTGGCGCAGGCATGCCAGCAGATGGACCGGCGCACCGTCGCGGATGACGTGGCCCCAGAGGTCGCGACCCAGCTGGTGCTGACCAATATCATTGAGAAGACGTATGAAGACTTGACCCCCGACGAAACCGAAGCCATCCGGCAAGACTTGGCGGCCCGGATGAACATCGCCGCAATCGCGCGCCGAATGGCTCAGGAAGAGATGGAAAGCGGCGAGAAGGAGCCCGTCGAGGATACTGACGCGGACGAAGAGCGGTCGCCGGATGCGCTGAACCTGATCCGGATGGTAAAGAAGTTCATCAACGTGCGCGAACTGGACATCGACCTTATCGACTCCATCAATCCGTTCCGGGAAGGGTTCGATATCGCATCCAAAGCGCTGGACACCCCTCTGCTCCAGCAGATCCAGAGCGCCATGGTCGCTCAGCGGGTCCAGATGACCGAAGAGGAGGCACTGGTCCTCTGGCCCCGGATCAAGCGGTTCACTGCCCAGGAAGGGCGTCCCCCGAACCCCAACTCGCCCGAGGATCTGGAACGTCGCCTTGCAGAGGCCCATGCCTACATCCGCACGAAAAAGGCGGAGCGGATGCGCGCAGCTCAAGGGGGTTCGTGACGGATGCGGCGATACAGGTCGATCGAAGAAGTCCTTGAGGAAGAGGACGAACTGGGGCTTCTGAACGTAACCCTGCGGCCCCGCGCCACCCGATCGCCTGAACGGGAGCGGGATGCCCAATTGGTCACCGAGGTGAACGCATTCTTTGAACGGCATGGCCGTGTCCCGGATGCGGCGGCGGCAGATCATGATGAGATGCGTCTTGGCATGATCTGGAGCCGGCTGGTTGCCAAAGGGGATGCACCAGATCTGCTGGATGTCGATCGCAATGGCCTCTTGTCTGGCGGACGATTTGAGCTGACGCCCGAACCATTGGCTGCAGAACCCGATTGGCGCGACGATGTGGAAAACGACGAAGTACCTGCTTCTCTTGATGACATTTTTGACGATGAGGAGCTCGAGGTTTCAGAGGCGTTGACCGTGATCCGAAACGTGACCCCGGCGGAGGAACGGCTGGTTCCAGATCACCGGGCCGAGTTCTACCCCTGTCACGATTTCGATCGCTTCCGCGCGATGTTCGAGGGAACCCAGGCCGCGCTGGAGACCGGCGAGCGTGAGGTGCGCCCGATCAATCCAAATGAGGAGGTCAGAGTCGACGAAGGTTCCCTCTTCATTCGAAAGGGCTTGCTGACCTATGTCGCCGAGAAGGCGGAAATGACCGCTCGCGCAGGAAAACGCGATCACAGGCTCCGCATCATCTTCTCAAACGGCACGGAAAGCGATCCGCTCTTGTCGTCCTTCCGGAAGGCGCTCGCAGACGATCCTACCTCCCGCGCAATCCACAGGCACGGTCTGGGGGCGCTGGATCCCGATTGGGAGGCGGACCGGATCGATCTGACGGGGACCGTATACGTGCTCCGGAGCAAGTCGAACGAACCTCAAATCGTTGAAGTGCGTAACATACTCCTGAAGATTGGAGTGACGACACAAGAGGTGCGCCGCCGGATTGCTGATGCGCGCAATGATCCGACCTTCTTGCTGGCTCCGGTCGAGGTCGTCGCCACCTATGATCTGGTCAACCTGTCCTGGCGAAAAGTGGAGGGGCTCCTGCACCGATTCTTTGATGCTGCCCGACCGCGTGACCTGTGGATCACGGACCGTTTCGGCCGAAAGGTCTACCCGCGGGAGTGGTTCTACGTTTTGCCGGAGCACGTGAGCAGGGCGGTCCAGGCAATCAAGGACGGCACCCTTCACCAGATTGAATACGACCCGGAAACGCAAACAATCCGGAAGAAATCCTGAGAGACCTGACAAATTCTCTAGACTGACAAGGTGCCCCAATGACGATCTTCACTACAACCAGTTATCCCGTGGGCGCCTTGATCGCCGATATTGATCTAGGCAAGGTCGGGCTACCCGACCTGCAGCGCCCCTTCGTCTGGGCGAATGTGAAGGTTCGCAACCTGTTTGACTCGCTCTACAAGGGGTATCCGGCGGGGTTCCTGCTGTTCTGGGACACTGGGGCAGAGGGAGGCCTGAAAGGCATTGGCGCTAAGAACAGCAAGGCCGTCCCCAAACTAGCCATCGTCGATGGGCAGCAACGACTGACCTCGCTTTATGCTGTTGTAAAGGGCGAGGAGGTGATCCGGGGAAACTTCAAGAAGGAGCGTATTCGTATCGCCTTCAATCCATTGACTGAGCGCTTCGCGGTTTGGGATGCTGCTATTGTGAAGGACAAGTCATTCATTCCTGATATCTCGGAACTCTGGCGACCTGAGGCCAACGTCTTTTCGATCGCCGGCGATTTTCTCGATCAACTGTCGTCGGTGCGCGAGTTATCGGATGCGGACAAGAAAAGGATCCAGAACGCCATTGGCAAGCTGCACGGGTTGACGAACCAGTACTCTTTTACCGCCCTTACTCTGTCTGCCATGGTCGACGGTGCGACCGTGGCAGATGTATTCGTGCGGATCAACGGAGAGGGTAAACAACTCAACCAGTCCGATTTCATCATGACGCTAATGTCGGTATACTGGGATGAGGGGCGCACCGAACTGGAGGCGTTTGCCCGTGCCGCCACGAAGCCTCACGACGGTCATGCCTCACCGTTCAACCATTTCATCAAGCCCGCTCCCGACCAGATGCTCAGAGCGACGATTGGGTTGGCCCTTAAGCGCGCAAGGCTTGAAAACGTCTACAATGCCCTCCGTGGCCGCGATGCCAAGACCGGCATCGACAACCCCGAAAGGCGCGATGAGCAGTTTCAAAAGATGCAGGCTGGACAGGCGGAGGCACTGAATCTGGCAAACTGGCACCATTTCCTTAGCGCGCTGACTTTGGCTGGGTATCGCGGGGAGAAGATGATCAGCTCCGAGACGGCGATTATCTACAGCTATGTGCTCTACTTGGTCGGCATCGTGGACTATGGCATTGACAAGCAGTCAATGCGCCAGGCCATCGCCGAGTTCTTCTTCATGGCGGCCTTGACCGGCCGCTATACGAACTCCCCAGAAACCCGGTTTGAGGCGGATCTGGCTCTCGTTCGGGATCTGTCAGGCGGTACAGAGTACCTTGCGATGCTGCGCAAGATCTGCGCAACGACGTTGACGCCCGATTACTGGAGCATCACGCTGCCCAGTCAGCTGGCGACCTCTGCCTCCCAAAGCCCGTCGCTTTTTGCCTACAACGCATCGCTGATCAAGCTTGATGCCTGCGCCCTCTATAGCCCGGTGAAAATCGCAAGCCTTGTCGACCCTGCCGTGAAGGGGACCAAGGTTGCCCTCGAACGGCATCATCTTTTTCCACGCGCCCATCTTGAGGAAACTGGCATCCGGGAACTGAAGAAGATCAATCAGATCGCAAATTTCGCGCCGGTAGAATGGCCCGAAAACATCCGCATCGGTAAGAAGCCGCCGTCAGCCTATGTGCCACCGTTGGACGCTGCGCTTTCCGCGGAGAAGCGAACGGAGCTCTATTTCTGGCATGCGCTTCCGCACCTGTGGTGGGAGATGCCTTACGAAGCTTTCTTGGTCGAGCGGCGGGAACGCATGGCGCGTGTCATCGAGGCAGCTTGGAAGCTTCTCAATGGTAATGGGCCGAGCGTAGCGAAGGCGGAGATCAGCGTCGCAGAGCTGATAGAGACCGGTGAAACCGATGCCGTCGAGTTCAAGTCTACACTGCGCGTCAATCTCCACACCGGCCAGCAGGACGACAAGATTCATGTGTCAGCGTTGAAAACCATTGCCGGCTTTCTGAACGCCAAGGGTGGGACGCTACTTCTCGGGGTCGCCGATAATGGCGAAGTGCTCGGGCTCGAAGCCGATGGCTTTCCGGATGAAGACAAGATGGCCCTTCATCTCGCGAACCTGATCACGTCACGATTGGGGGATATCTTCCGTCCCTACGTTCACCCGAGGTTCGAAGAACAAGATGGTGTTCGTGTTCTAATGGTTCGCGTTGAACCTGGCCCGCGCGAGGCCTTCTTGAAGGATGGCAACCTCCAGCGCTTCTTCGTCCGTGGTGGTAATGCTACCGCAGAACTACAGGGGAACGCTATCACCGAGTATGTCAAGCAGCGTTTCGGAAAAAGCGCCGGTTAGCCGCCGCACCGCATCGCATGAAGGCTGATGCGCCCTGAGATCTCGGGCCCGTACGGACTGGTCCGGACATAGGCGTCAGGCGCTCACCTCGTAGGGCAAGCATCTACCTGACCACGTTCCGACAACAGTGCCAGAAGGGCGGGATTGATGCAGAGGTTCTCGTGCCCGACCTTCCCCATCGAGTGTCGGGCACACATCTGGGCGGAGGAGGCCCTCTGGGCTTCTGTCGGCTTCAGTGAGCGCTCCGGCCATTCTGACTCGCCAGTAGCGATTGAAAACTTCCCAAATCGGTGTGACTAGACTACGATTCTAGGAAAACCATGGTCGGATGAGGCAGCGCGGTGTCAAATGCGAAGCAGATACTGGCGATGCTGAGAAGCCAGGCAGAGGGCGATGAGGAGCAATTTTACTCCATCGCGCTGCAGGTTGCAGCCGGGGAAGCACGTCAGGGCCACCGGGCGACCGCCGAAGAAATCCGTTCGGCGGTAGATGCCGTACGCGCGCAGCGTGGCGTCAGAGCTTCGGTCCCGATTTCTTTCTCGCGTCCGCGTGGCGATCTCGACAACTTGCTGGACCTGCGGGAAGCGAGAATCCGTCTCGCCGACGTCGTCCTGAACATGGACATCAAGGGGCATCTCGAAGCTGTGGTGCTTCAACAGCGACGCCGGGACTGGTTGCGGGAACATGGCAAGACCCCCAGCCGCCGCATCCTTTTCGCTGGCCCGCCGGGGTCGGGCAAGACCATAACTGCGGAGGCGCTGGCTGGGGAACTGCGACTGCCGCTCTTCGTGATCCGACTCGAAAGCCTGATCACACGCTTCATGGGGGAAACGGCGAGCAAGTTACGACTTGTCTTTGATGAGGCACAGCGGCGCAGGGGCGTCTATCTGTTCGACGAGTTTGATGCTGTTGGTAGCAACCGGCTTGCAACCAACGATGTGGCCGAGATGCGTCGCGTACTGAACAGCTTCCTTCAGTTCATGGAAGAGCCATCCGCGACCGATAGCGTTCTGGTGGCGGCGACCAATCACCCATCCCTGCTGGATCGCGCTCTGCTTCGGCGTTTCGATGAGGTTTTGCAGTTCGAAATGCCGACTCCTGACGAGGTGCGGGCAATCATCAAGGCACATCTAGCGCCGATGAAGTATCCTAAACTCGTCTGGAAAACAATCGAGACAGCGGCGGAAGGGTTGAGTCAGGCAGAAATTGTTCATGCTGCGGAAGAAGTTGTCAAGGAAGCCATTCTCGCGGAAAGGGGGCAGGTTTCTACAGCTGACTTGATCCGCCAACTTAACAAGCGGCAAAGCATGAAAACTGTGTTCGCCGAGGAAAAAGAACGTCTTGGCTGAATACGAGCATCGTCACATTGATCTCAGCGGATTGGGAGTGGTCCGCGACTATAAATCCCCTGGCAGCAACGCGCGCCAAAGGACATTGCAGAGAATTCGCGAAGAGCATGGTCGTCGGCTGGTTGGGGAACTCAATGCCGCCCTTCAGTTTGCGGACCAGAGGCGAGAAGTCCTCGATCTTCCCGATGGAGCACCGCCCCCCGATGGGGTTTACCTTGAGGTTGAACTCGCGCCGGGTGTGGGACCTACGACCCTCGAGCGGAAGCGTGAGAGAACGCGACAGGGGGCCGTAACAGTCACCGCGAATGGCGCCCGGCGCATTGCGCTCTTTGTGCCGGACGATACGCGCGACGTGTTCGACGCTGTCTTTCGTGACTATGCGTTCACCGAGGTGGAAGACGGGGAGAAGATTCCGAAGAAATCCCGTGTCGAGCCGGTCGAGCATGTCCGTACTGCCCGCCTTCAGACCTTTTGGCGTGACGACCCGGATGCATTGCCTGACGATCCGCAGGCGGAAATGTGGTGGGCACTATGGTGCTTTCGAGATCGGGTCGAGCGCGTTGACGACCTTGCGCAGCGCCTGGGGCTGACCGTCGGAGATGACGATACGCGATTGCGGTTTCCGGAAGTGATCGTTCTCCCCGTCCATGGCCGCCGGGCTGTGATCGAGTTGTTGCTGTTTTCGACCGGGGGAATCGCTGAGATCCGCCGGGCGACCGACACGCCTGCGGTATTCACTGACGAGCTCCACGGTATGGTAAGCGATTTCGTTGAAAATCTCGCCGAGCGTGTCACTTGGCCGGGCAGGGACGTGCCTGCCGTCTGCCTGCTCGATACCGGCATCAATCGCGGGCATGCCCTGATCGAGCCGGCGCTCGACCGTGGTGATCTACATACGGTGGTTGCTGACTGGGGCGTTGATGACCATAGCAACATCGGTCATGGTTCAGGAATGGCTGGTCTCGCTTTGCACGGCGACTTGACCACGCAACTAGGGGACGCATCACGGCCAGTCCTATCGCACCGCTTGGAATCGGTAAAAATCCTTCCGCCGGATAGTTTTGAGCCGAATGATCCGTTTTCCTACGGTGCAATCACAACCTCGGCGGCGGCATTGCCGGAGATCGCGGCTTCTGAGCGTCCCAGAGTTTTCTGCATGGCTGTCACCAACGAGAATCGTTCCGGAGCGGAGCCGACGGGATGGAGCGCGGCACTCGACCAGATATCCTCCGGCGCCGATGCGGTCGAGGAGGGGCCTGATCATATCCGTCGACTGTTCGTGCAGGCACTCGGCAACATTGGAGATGACCTAATGGGATGAACTGCCTTCCCACCAAACGCTGCTATCGTGGCAGGCATAGGTGGAGAAAGGAGCATCAGATGGACATCAAGGTTCTGGGCATTGATTTGGGCAAGACCGTTTGCAGTCTTGCCGGGCTGGATGAAGCGGGAGCGGTTGTGTTTCGTAAACGGCTCCAGCGACACCGGCTGCTGGACTTTCTTGCTACGCTGGCGCCCTGCGTCGTTGCGATGGAAGCCTGCGGCGGGGCGCATCACATCGGGCGTTTCTGTCTTGAGAAGGGACATGAGCCTCGTTTGATGTCGCCGCTCTATGTCCGGCCATACGTGAAGGTCCACAAGAACGACGACCGTGACGCAGAGGCGATTGCTGAAGCCGCGACGCGCCCCACGATGTCCTTCGTTGCGATCAAATCGGAGGAACAGCTCGACCTTCAGGCCTTGCACCGTGCGCGAGAGCGCCTGGTGTCAGACAGGACGCGCTTGATCAACCAGGGCCGCGGTTTCCTGATGGAGCGCGGCATCCGGGTAGGAACCGGGCGCCACGTTTTCCAAAAGGAACTTGCCAGATTAGCCGCAGAGGGTGCTTCCGATCTTTCCCCCCGAATGCGCCTGCTGGTGACTGACATGGCGTCAGAACTGGGCGTCATCAATAAGCGGGTCGCGGCGATCGATACCGAAATCAACGCGCTGGTCAGGACAGATGCCGATATGCAGCGCTTGATCGAGATCCCCGGCATCGGTCCGACGATTGCGACAGCGCTCGTGGCAGCTGTCGGCACCGGCAGCTCTTTTGGCAAAGGTCGTGATCTTGCCGCATGGCTTGGTCTGGTGCCGCGGCAGGTCACGACAGGTGGCAAGGCCAAGCTGATCGGCATCTCGAAACACGGTAACCGATATTTGCGTAAGCTCTTCATCCACGGAGCTCGAACGGTGCTGCATCTCGTGCGTGACAGGACGTCGCCAATAACGGCTTGGGCAGACGCTTTGAAGGGGCGAGCGCATGTGAACGTCGCGGCGGTCGCCATGGCCAACAAGATGGCACGTATTGCCTGGGCTGTTCTGACGAAGGGTGAGAGATATCGGCCGAATGCCATGAGCAGCCTGTAGTCGGACAAAGGCGCAACCGGACAAAGGAATCTGCGAGCGAGGAGGAGATGGACCAACGACCGATCGGCGTCTTGCAAGTCTGACGGGGGGCATGGCCCTTGAGTGCCGATGAGCTAACGAGACACAGGACGCGCGACTTCCCATCTTGGTCAGGGGCAAATCGAACGGCCTCGACGAAAGACCGAATACATAGAAGCAGGGTCAGCGGCGCATCGACAAATCACTTGCAGGGGAAGGCAGTTCATACATGCCCCCCGGTCGTCCCTCGTTCATAACGAGAGTCCTTGGGGTTGATAGTGGTCGGTTTCGGGTTGGGCAAGCGCGCCGGGCGCGGAGCCCTCAGATTGCTCAAGCGCCCGGCGCGCGTCGGACGGGGTCTTGTTGCCCAGCGAGGAATGGGGCCTGACGTTGTTGTAGTCATAGCGCCAGAGGGCCAGCGTGCGGCGGGCATCGGCCAGGCTGTCGAAGATCTCCTCGTTCAGGCATTCGTCGCGCAGGCTGCCGTTGAAGCTTTCGATGTAGCCATTCTGCTGCGGCTTGCCCGGATCGATGTAGTGCCACTCGACACCGTTCTCGTTGGCCCATTTCAGGATCGCCTTGCTGGTGAACTCGGTCCCATTGTCACTGACGATGCAAGCCGGTTTGCCGTAAATCCTGACCAGCGCATCGAGTTCACGCGCCACCCTGGCCCCCGATATGCTGGTGTCGGCGATCAGGGCAAGGTTCTCGCGGCAGCAATCGTCGTTCACGGCCAGGATGCGGAACTTGCGGCAGGCCCCGAAGGTATCGGACAGGAAGTCGAGGGACCAGCGCTGGTTTGGCCGCAGAGGCACTGGCATCGGGGTTCGGCTGCCGCGCGCCCTCTTACGGCCACGACGGCGGCGCACCGACAGCCCTTCCTCTCGGTAAATCCGATAGAGCTTCTTTTCGTTCATGATCATGCCCTTGCGCTCCAGCATGATGCCCACGCGCCGATAGCCGAAGCGACGACGCTTCTCGGCGATCTTGTGCATCTCCTCACGGATTTCCGGGTTATCGGGCGGCCTCTCACGCCGCACCGTCTTCGGATCGACACCGATCAGGACGCAGGCCCGGCGCTGAGAGATCGGGTGATCCTTCATTGCCCGCAACACCGCGTCCCGCCGTTGCATCGGCGTCGTCAGGGCTTTCCCAGCAGATCCTTCAGAACAACATTGTCGAGCATGGCATCCGCCAGCAGGCGCTTGAGCTTCGCATTCTCGTCTTCGAGCTGCTTCAGCCGCTTGGCGTCGGACAGGTCCATCCCGCCATACTTGGCCTTCAGCTTGTAGAAGGTCGCAGGGCTCAACCCGTGCTTTCGGCAGAGCTCGGAGGTCGGCAAACCAGCCTCCTGCTCTTTGATCATCCCGATGATTTGCGCCTCGGTGAAACGGCTTTTCCTCATGTCGTCTGCTCCTTCTCAGGTTGGGCAGACTCTACATCACAGCGAGGGAACTTCCGGGGGGCAGGTCATACGCGAAAACGCAGGGTCCCGTTTCCACGGTCATTGACAACGGGGGTCGAGTTCGATTACGAAAAGGCACTACAACTGCCTTTCCCGAAGAGTCATCGTGGAACGCGCAAACTCTCAGCTTTGCCGAATCTAGCATCTTACGACAAGATCGGTCTGACGTTGGCATGACCGTAGAAGCCCGGCTTGCCTGCCTCGAAAGCCGTCCCTAGGTGCCGCCAGCAGTCCGCTTCCCAACAACAAATCCCTGTCACTGGGCGCGGCGCGAAGAAAGGTCCTGCAGAGGCGACATTCAGAAAGCTGGGGCAACCATGTCAAATTAAGGATTGTGCATCCGTCCCGAAATGCTATCAGAAACTGACCTATACGTCAGTAAGTATGCGACTGGAGAGATGCGATGCACAGATCATGGACCCTGCAAACCCGCCCTGGCGCAAGAATGCCGCAGGTCGACGATTTTGAGCTGCAAAGCGCTCCGGTCATGTCAGGGGTTGGCGAGGGCGAGGTGCTGATCCGCAATCTCTATCTTTCCCTTGATCCCTATATGCGCTGGCGCATGAACGATACGAAGTCATATGCGCCGCCGGTCGGTATTGGCGAGGTGATGGTCGGTGCCACCATTGGTGAGGTCATGGAATCCGGCCACTCCGATTTCACGCCCGGCGACCATGTCGTCGCACCCGGCGGCTGGCAAAGCCACGCTCGTTTGAGCGGCGCGCGCCTGCGCAGGATCGACGCGGGCAAGCTGCCGCTCTCCGTCTTTCTTGGTGCGCTCGGCAGCCCCGGCTTCACCGCATGGGCGGGGCTACGGCATATAGGCAAGCCGGTCGCCGGCGAGACGGTGGTCGTCGGCGCGGCGACCGGCCCGGTGGGCGCGATGGTCGGTCAGTTGGCGCAGGCTGCCGGCTGTCGGACGGTGGCGATCTGCGGCGGTCCGGAAAAGGTCCGCCTTGCGCGCGAGACGCTGGGCTTCGACGCCGCCATCGACCACCGCGATCCCGCTCTTGCTAAACTCCTCGCATTGGAGTGCCCGCGTGGCATCGATGTCTATTTCGAGAATATCGGTGGCAAGGTTCTGGAAGCGGCGCGGCCGCTGCTCAACGATTTTGCACGCATTCCCGTTTGTGGCCTGGTGTCGCAATATAACGCGCCCGGCGAGATCGTCGATCTCGCTCCTTTCATGCAGGATATTCTGGTGAAGCGGCTGACATTGCGAGGCTTTATCGTCACCGATTTCCAGTCGGATTTTCCGACCTTCCTCTCGGAGGTAACGCCGTTGGTCGAGGCTGGGACGGTCCGCTTCGTGGAGGATATCCGTGAGGGGCTGGAGCTGGCGCCGCAGGCGCTGATCGACGTGCTACAGGGAAATAATCGCGGAAAGATGGTGCTTTCGCTGGGGTAGACGCCGGTTAGATCGGCGGCGGGAGCCATGCTGCCGCCGCCGCAAGCTCAGCCGGGAAAGATGACATCCCCGATCTTGCCTTCATTTACGTGGGTGAAGAAGTCACACACCGCGTCGATCTGGCTGTCGAACATTTCCCAGCCGCCTATCGTCAGCGAACCGGCTTCCCGAGCCAGACGCAGCAGGCGGGTGGGGTCCGGTTCGATTACGCAATCCATGACGACGAGATCCGGCTTCAGATAGGAGGCCGGAACCGGGCAGTCATCCGGCGCCTGCATGCCGACCGGCGAGGCATTAACGAGAATGTCGGCGGGCCCGAACCCGGCTTCGATCTTCACCGGCGCATTCAGCTTTTCAAGACGTGCGGTGAGGGTCTCCAGCCGGTCGGTGTCGGGGTCGTGAATGCGCAATGTGGCCGGTGCGCGGGCGAGCATCTCGACGGCGATGGCGCTGCCCGCTCCGCCCGCCCCGAGCAGCTGGACGGTGCTGCCGGCGATCCCGACTCCCCGATTCTCGATCGAGGCGCAGCATCCCGTGCCGTCGAACAGCTCGCCCAGCCATTGGCCGTCGGCAGAACGTGCCAGAACGGACGCGGCGCCGGCGGCTATCGCGCGCGGGCCTGCGCGGTCAAGCCACGGCATAATCGCAGCCTTGTGCGGCACAGTGATAACCAACCCGTCCAGATTGCCGATACGCAACAGGGCAGGAAACAATTCGGGCAAATCCGCAGGGGCGATATCGATCGGGACGAGCAGGGCGTTCAGGCCGCGCGCCTGGAGCGCGGGAGTAATCGCCTCCGGTGATCGTGCCTGCGAGATCGGATGGCCGACAATGCCGAAAAGGCGTGTCGTACCATTGACAAAGTCGCTCGACGGCCGGCGCGGCGGCGGTGGAAGATGGGCATTCATTCCAGTGGCACCAGCATCTTGCCGGGATTCATGATGCCGGCCGGATCGAACGCGGCCTTGACGCGCTTCATCAGGTTAATTGCCGGTTCGCCATGTTCCTGGGGCAAATATTTGGCCTTCTCCTGGCCGACGCCGTGCTCACCGGTGCACGTACCTTCCATGGCGATCGCACGGGCGGCAAGACGGGCGCTGAACTGCACGACCGTTTCGATCTCCTCCGGGTTGGAAAGGTCCACCAATGGCTGAACATGGAAATTTCCGTCACCGACATGACCGACAATCGGAGCAACAAGTCCGCTGGCCTGCACATCTTCGGCCGTTTCGGCGACGCAGTCGGCGAGGCGGGAGATCGGAACGCAGACATCTGTCGGCAAAGGTCTGGCCCCCGGCCGCAATCCAAGACAGGCCCAATAGGCTTCGTGACGGGCGGCCCAAAGCCGGTTGCGCTCTTCCAGTTCGGAGGCGTGGTTCAAAGGGCCGCCTTCCTCATAGCTGGCGATCTCCGCAAAACGCTCGACCTGCTCGGCGGTTGACTGCTCCGTTCCATGAAACTCAAGCAGCAGCAGCGGCTGATCGGGCAGGCCGAGCTTCGAGTGCGCGTTCACAGCCTGTACCGTCAGGGTATCGAGAAATTCGATGCGCGCCACCGGTATGCCCGCCTGCATCGTGGCGATCACCGCATTGCAGGCAGCGCGCAGGGACGGGAACGGACAGGTGGCGGCCACGATCGATTCAGGGATCGGATGCAGCCGCACGACCAGTTCGGTGATGATGCCCAGCGTGCCTTCGGCGCCGACGAAAAGGCGCGTCAGATCGAGGCCTGCCGAACTCTTGCGCGCCCGGCTGGCCGTCTTGACGATCTCGCCCTGCGGTGTGACGACGACAAGCGACAGCACGGCATCCTTCATCGTGCCGTAGCGCACCGCGTTCGTTCCCGAGGCGCGGGTCGAAGCCATGCCGCCCAATGAGGCATCCGCCCCCGGATCGATCGGGAAAAACAGGCCGGTGTCGCGCAGATACTGGTTCAGGGTTTTGCGGGTCACGCCTGCCTGGACGCGCACATCCATATCCTCGGCGTGAACCTCAAGAATCGCATCCATCCGGCTGAGGTCGATGCTGATGCCGCCGCGCGGCGCATTGAGCTGACCCTCGAATGACGTCCCCGAGCCAAAGGGAATGACCGGCACCCCAAGCTCGGCGCAGACCCGTACGATCTGCGCCACTTCCTGCGTGCTCTCGGCATGGATGACGGCGTCTGGCGGCTGCGGCGCGATCCATGTCAGCTGGCTGGCGTGCTGTTCACGCACGGCAACGCTTTCGCTGATGCGCTCGCCGAAATGGGGGCGCAGCTTGGCAAGGGCGGCGGATGTTTCGGGGCAAAGATGCGTGCGACCCATCCCGGGTTGAGCAGATGCTTGGTCGGTCATGGTCCCTCCTTTTGCGCGCGACAATATCGAATATTGACCTACATGCAAGTCAGTGTTAGGCGTTTCGGCAGACAAGGAGGATTCCATGGAACTTGCAGATTTTCGGGTTCAGCCGGGTGACGAAGTGCGCTTCGCCAAGACCATCGGCGAGAGCGACGTCTATCTTTTCGCCGGCTTGACCGGAGATCTGTCGGAAGTGCATTGCAATGAGGAATATATGCGCAAAGGCGCATTCGGCAGCCGCATTGCCCATGGCGTCCTGACCGTCGGCCTGATGTCGACGACTTCGACGCTGATGTACACCCCGCATGTGAAGCACTATGGCGGTTACACGCCGGTCTCGCAGGGTTACGACCGTGTCCGTTTCGCCGGCCCCGTTTTCTTCGGCGATACCGTTACCGTCACCTATCGGGTGAAATCGCTGGAGCCGGAGCGAAACCGCGCCCTTGCCGATGTCGAGGCCCATAATCAACGCGGTGAACTGGTGGCGTCGGCCATCCACATCATGCGCTGGGTAGAAATTCCTGCCGCCGGAGCGGCCGCATGAGCGGGCAGTCCAGAACCGCCTTCGTGACCGGGGGGCGGCGCGGCATCGGTCGCGCGATCGCGGTGGCCCTTGCCAAAAAAGGCTTCGACGTGGTCGTCAACGATATCGTCGAGGATGACAGCGCGGCGCAGACGCTGGCTGCAATTCGCGAGACCGGGCGCAGAGCCGCGTTCATCACAGGCGATATCGGCGATCTGGACGGTCAGGATGCCCTCGTCGACGCTGCCTGGTCGGCCTTTGGCTCCATCGATTGTCTCGTCAACAATGCCGGCGTTCAGACGGCGTATCGCGGTGACATGCTCGATGTACCGCCGGAAAGCTTCGACCGGCTGATGGGCATCAATGTGCGCGGCGCCTATTTTCTCAGCCAGCGTGTTGCGCGTCGCATGCTGGCGCAAAGAACGGGCGATGCCACCCGACCGGATCGGTCGATGGTCTTCATTTCCTCAGGCAATGCAGTGATCGCCACGCAGGCGCAGGCCGAATATTGCATCTCCAAGGCCGGCGTCGCCATGATGGCGACCCTTTACGCATTGCGTCTGGCTGAGGCTGGCATTGCAGTCTATGAAATCCGGCCGGGCATGATCCGCACCGATATGACCGCCGATGTCTTTGCCAAATACGACTCTGCCGTCACGTCCGGCCGGGTGCCCCAGCCAAGATGGGGCGAGGCCGAAGATATAGGTCGCACGGTTGCCACGCTTGCCGCCGGCGACTTGCCGTACATCACAGGTCACGCCTTCCACGTCGATGGCGGGCTTCATATTCGCAGATCGTGAACGCTCAGCAGAGCGCCGGAGTTATTATGAATTTGTTTGAAGGACAAAGGGCCGTCGTCACGGGGGCCGCTGGCGGCATCGGCCGCGCGGTGGCGCAACGCCTGGCCAGAGAAGGCGCCAGTGTCGCGCTGTGGGACATGAATGGCGCACGGCTGGCCGAAACCGCCGGCGAGTTGCAGGCACAGGGCGTTGTCGTCACCACCTGCGTGTTGGATGTCGCCGACCGGGCGGCGGTCGCGCAGGCCGCGCAGGATGCGCGGGAAGCGCTGGGCGGACCGATCAGCCTGCTCGTCAACAATGCCGGAATTGGCAAGCTGGCGGCACTCGATGCCGTCGATCCGGAAGATTTCCGTCGCACGCTCGATGTGAACGTTCTTGGCAGCTTCAACTGCCTGCAGCTTTTCCTCGACGATCTGCGCGAGACGCGCGGGGCGGTAGTGAATATGGCCTCGTGGTTCGGCAAGTCGGGCCGGCCCTACGCGGTGTCCTACAGCGCATCCAAGGCTGCGGTCATCGCAATGACGCAATCTGCCGCGTATGAGCTGGCCGGGCGGGGTGTGCGTGTCAACGCATTGTGTCCCGGCACCATCGATCAGACCGAGATGCGCGCCAATGCCGATCGCGAAGCGGCCGCGCTCGGGCTGCCCAAAGCGGCTGATCGCGCATCGGCCATTCCGCTTGGCCGGTTGGGAACACCGGAAGACATCGCGCAGGCGGCATGTTTCCTGCTGTCTCCCGCCGCCGCCTATATGACCGGGCAGGCAATCAACGTAACGGGTGGCCTGTGGATGACGTGAACGACCATGGGGAAACGACCCCGGGGGGGCTGGCTCTGGCGCCACCCCGGCAACTGAGTAACGGAAGGGAGGAAGCGTGTACGAATTTATTGAATATGTCGTTCGCGGTGCATTGCTGGGCGTAACCTATGGTTTGCTCGCATTCCCGGTGAGCCTTGTCTTCATCACAACGGGCTCTGTCGACGTGGCGCTGGGGGCCTATGCCGTGCTTGCCGTCGCGGTCATGTATTTCGTCGGCGGGCCATTGGGCGTCATGCTTGCCATCGGTGCCGCGGTTCTGGCCGCCGGCATTGTCGGCATCATCTCCATGCGCCTCAACCGGCCCGGCGCAGTGGATCATCTCATCCCCGTTCTGGGCACTTTCGGACTGGCTACCTTTCTGGAATCGATGATCCTGACGAATTTCGGTACCGCGCCGATGATTCGCCAGCCCTTCGACACGTTCTGGAATGTTTTCGGCATTCGCATCAGCCCCCAGGTTGGCATCAATGTCGTCATCTGCCTGCTGATCCTGGGTGCGCTCTATTTCATCATCAACCGTACGCCCTTCGGGCGCGCGATGCGGGCGAGCGCGGTGAACCCGACCGGCGCTTCGCTGGCCGGCATCCCGGTCCGGCGGATCTGGTTCTCGACATATCTTCTTGGCGGCCTGATGGCCGGCATTGCAGGCGTTCTCATCCTGTTTACGACCGGCGCGGACTACAGCACCTCCTTCAATCTGACCATCTGGGGATTCGGCTCTGCCATCATCTTCGGCCTGCGCAGCCCCCTGCGCGGTTTTCTGGGCGGTCTGATCATCGGCGTGACGCAGGCTTTGTGCTCCGGCTACCTGCCCAGCAGCCTTTCGACCACCGTGCCGCTGATCTTCATCTTCGTCGTTCTGGCCATCGGCAAGAACAATCAGATTGCCGCAACGGGAGGACGGGTCTGATGCAACACGGATTTTTGCAACGCCTGCGGCCGGCGCTCATCGTCGCCCTCATCATAGCGGTTCTGAGCCCATTGATTGCCGGCGACGCCTTCTGGCTCGACAACTCGGTGATCGTCGCGATCTTCGCCCTGATGTCTCTTTCGGCCGGCATGGCCTATGGACAGGCAGGTATCCTGACCATGGCGACAGCGGCCTTCGCGTCGCTCGGGGCCTTCGCGACCTCGATCCTGACAGTGCATTACGGGATTTCCCCGTGGCTCGGATTGCTCGCGGCCATCGTGCTGCCGGCATTGCTGGCCTATCCGATGGCACGCGGCATTGTGCGCCTGTCTCCGATGCCCTTGTCCATCGGCACGATCCTTCTCAGCCTCGTGCTGGAACATTTCGTGCGTGAAGGCGGCAGCCTCACCGGCGGCTATATCGGTCTTTCAGGCATTCCTGCGCTGCCCGGCTTCGACAGCCAGTTCTCGTTCCATCTGCTCGGCTGGGCGCTCGTGGTCGTGGTTCTGATCTTTTATGTGAACCTCACCAATTCGGCGATCGGCCGGGCCGTGCGCACCGCCAAGCACGACCCGCTGCGGGCGACAGCCGACGGGGTGAACGTCGCCAATGTTCTGGCGTCCTACTTCTCGGTTACGGCCGCGATCGCCGGCGTCGCCGGTTGGCTCTATGCCCATTACATGAGCTATATGGGGCCGGATTCGCTGACCATGCATGTGTCGCTGCGCATCATGCTCATGGCGGTGATCGGTGGCGCCACCACCTATCTCGGCCCCGTCCTCGGTGCGGCTTTCCTGACGCTGCTGACCCTCTATCTGCCGGCAGCGGAAACCCAGGGAATGATCTTCGGCGCAGTGCTGATCCTCGTCCTTCTGGTCACGCCCAACGGCATCCTCGGCACCAACTGGGTCAAGCTTCTCACCAAGCGCGAGAACGCCGACCGACAGAATCGTCGCAGGAGCGTGGCATGAGCATCGAGATTCGTAATGTGACGGTTCAGTTCGGCGGGGTTACTGCCCTGCTCGACGCCACCCTGACATTGGAGCCCGGCCGCATCATCTCGGTCATTGGCCCCAATGGATCGGGCAAGAGCACGATGTTCAACGCGATTACCGGCATGGTGACTCCGACTTCCGGCACCGTAATCGTCGACGGCGTGACAGCCGACAATCTCAGCCCCAGCCAGCGCATCTCGCTGGGACTGGCGCGAACCTTCCAGACGCCGCGCTTCGATCCGAAGATCACGGTGGAGGAAGCGGTGCTATGCGGCTTCTATCCGGTCCGCAAGTCGGGCGTGCTCAGCTCCATGCTGCGCCTGCCCAACTGCGCGGCCGAGGAGAAGCATTTCCTTGCCCGCTGCCATGAAATCCTGTCCGACCTCGATCTGCTTGCGCTCAAGGATATGCAGATGGGTGAGCTGCCGATGGGGCGCGTGCGCCTCGTGGAGGTCGCCCGGGCTGTAGCCAACGAGCCGCGCTACATCCTTCTGGACGAGCCGGCCGCGGGCCTTTCACTCGACGAGCAGCGCATGCTGGCAAACGAGATCCGGCGTCTTGCCGCCCGTGGCGTCGGCGTTCTTCTAGTCGAGCATAATTTCAAGCTGGTGCGCAATCTGGCCGAGTATCTGATGGTGCTCAAGCAGGGAGCGTGCCTGATCGAAGGCGAGCCCGATCATGTCGCATCCGATCCAGCCTTCATCGAAGCCTATCTCGGGAGGACGGCATGATGGAACCGGACAAGAACAATGCAGCCCCGGTTCTCGTCTGCACCGGTATGCGCGCGCGCTACAGCCGCATCGAGGTGGTGCATGGCGTCGATCTTGCGGTCAGGGCAGGCGAGATGGTGGCGCTTCTGGGTTCCAACGGTGCGGGAAAGAGCAGCCTTCTGGGAGCGATCGCCGGCACGGTCTCCGGACAGGGTAGCGTCGTCGTCAAGGGACGTGAGCTTGGCCGTATGAGCACGCATCAGCGCGCTTATAGCGGATTGGCATTCGTGCCTGAGCAGCGCGGCAACATCTTCGCTACGATGTCGGTGGAGGAGAATATCGATCTTGGCCTGCGCATGCTGCCGGTTGAGGAAAGAGGCGCCTGTGAGGACATGATCCTGAGCCTGTTTCCGATCCTGAAGGAGCGGGCGAGCGCCAATGCAGGCGTCCTGAGCGGCGGCGAACAACAGATGCTGGCTATAGGCATCGCCCTTGGCCGCAACCCGGCAGCGCTTCTGCTCGATGAGCCCACGCAAGGACTGGCGCCGGCGATTTACGACATCCTGGAAAATGCGTTCGACGTCCTCAAGCAGCGCGGCATCGCGCTGGTGCTGGCCGAACAGAACGTACCTTTCGCACAGCGTGTGTGCGAGCGCTACACCATCCTCAGCCACGGCGAGACGGTGAAAAGTGGACCAAGTGAAGACCTGAGCGATCTCGAAGCGATCGCGCAGGCCTTCATGGGATTGGACGCCTAGGCACGGATGGTTCCGGTAAGAGCTGAAGCGTCTGAAACAGCAACGACCGTGTTCCGATCATGCCTCAAAAAGGGAGAGAGCAGTGAAAATATCCTATAAAAAGAACTTTCTGGCAGCGTTGGCGGCAGGTGTGCTTGCCGCTACCGGCGCGCAGGCTGACGTCATCAAGATTGGCGGCATCTACAGCCTGAGCGGTCCGGCCGCACCGTTCGGTGTTCCCGAGCGCGACATCGTCCAGGCGCTGGTCGACAAGGCGAACAAGGACAATTCGCTCAACGGCCACCAGATCGAACTCGTCATCTGCGATGAGCAGACCAACCCGACGGAAGCTGCGCGCTGTGCAACGCGTCTCATCCGCCAGCACGGTGTCGTCGCCATCGCCGGGCCGACCATGGGCAGCGGCACGCTGGCCGCCGCGCCGATCGCGATGCAGAACAAGGTTCCGCTCCTTTCGCCTGTTGGCACGATCACCGTTACCGATAAGGAAAACAAGTTCTGGCCGTGGGTGTTCCGTACCGCGCCGTCCGACGCGCTCATCATCAACGAAGTGCTGAAGCGCGGCATCTTCGATCCCGGCCACAAGCGCGTCGCCATTCTTTATCAGGAAGACGCCTATGGCGAAGCAGGCATGAAGTTTGCGCGCGAGCAGACCGAAGGCACCGATGTTGAGATCGTTGCCGCGGTGAGCGCACCGCTCAACGCCATCGATCTGACGGCGGCGGCAACCAATATCCGTAACGCCAACCCCGATGTCGTCCTGCTGAAGACGTCGGCGCCGCCGCTTGGCGCATCCTTCGTCCGCGCGGCCAAGCAGGTTGGCATCGAAGCGCCCATCGTCGGCACCGGCAGCCTCAACCAGCGTCCCTTCCTCAATGCCGCAGGCACGGCGGCTGAGGGCATCGAGATCGTTTCGATCGGCAACTGGGACGATCCGTCGGAGCGCCAGAAGGAACTGGGCGAAGTCATCGTCGCAGCCGGCAAGGAGCCGCAGGGCTATGCCGAGCTGATCGGCTCGATGGGCATTGAAATGATCTTCGAGGCAGTGCGCCGCATCGAGGGCGAGGTGACGGGCGAGAAGATTCGCGACACGCTCGAAACCATCTGCGACTATGAAGGCACCTATATGGACGGCAAGGTCTGCTACAGCGCCGACCAGCATGAGGGCGTCTTCTCCGACACGCTGATCTCGGTGACGATCGAGGACGGCAAGTTCAAGACGATGCGCTAAGCGTAAATACTTGCAGCGGGCGTCCCACCGGGCGCCCGCTTTGCTTGTGCGAGGGACGACGATGCCCGACATTTTCGCAAAGCGCGATGCCGATGGCTGGACACTTGGTCCGGCGCTGGATGCGCGGGCGGATCTGACGCCGGATGCTCCCTTCATCAGTTTTCGTGGCGGCGAACCGGTTTCATTCGGCGAATTTCGTGCCCGGGTTGGTGCCGCTGCCGCCTGGCTTGCAGCCCATGGGGTGAAGCGCGGCGAAAACGTCGCCCTTGCCATACCGAATTGCCCTGAGGCAATTGTCTGGTGGTTTGCCCTCAATGTCATCGGCGCAGTCGATGCGGCGATCAATCCCTCGCTGGTCGGCGAGCCGCTGGCCCATGCGTTGCGGCTTGCGCGCGTGCGAAAGATTTTGGCCTCGCCGTCAATGGTGAAGCCGGTACTGGCCGTTTGCGCGACAGTCCCGGAGCTTGAAATGCTCTGGCTTGTTCCCGTCGCAAGCGAGGACATGCCCGCTCCGGCCGGGCAGGGCGCACTTGCCATCGAGACAGCGCTGCCGGCAGCTTCAGATGGCTTTTGTGCATTGCCGGATGGCGGCGGCGTACGGCCCGCGGACGTTGCCACGATCATCTACACATCCGGCACGACCGGGCCGGCCAAGGCGGTGCAGATGACGCATGCGCAGGTCTTTGTCGTTGCCGAACTGACGCGGCAGGGGCTGTGGTTGTCGGGCGATGACACGACCTTTTGCGCCCACCCGTTGTTTCACATGGCGGCGCGCGATTGTGGCGTCCTGCCCTGCCTGCTGACCGGCGGGAAGCTGGCGCTGGATGTGCGCTTCGAAGCCTCGCAATGGGTTGACCGGATCATTGCGACAGGCGCGACCGCTACCCTGATGCACGGGCCCTTGATCGAGATGGTCCATGCCCAGCCGCCACGGCCGCAGGACCGGCAGATGCCGCTGACCCGCCTCGGCAGCTCGCCCTTTCCCCGTCATATCGCCCACGCATTCGAAGAGCGCTTCGGAGTCCGGGGTATTGAAACATGGGGCATGACAGAGGTGGGCATTCCTGCCTGGCACCCGGTGAATGAGAAGCTGCGTCCCGGCAGTTGCGGCAAGATCAGGGATGAGTGGTACGAGTTTCGCGTTGCCGATCCAGAAACGGATCGCGAAGTCGAGGACGGCGTCGTTGGTGAGTTCCAGATCCGGCCGCGTCACCCGGGTGTGATTATGGCCGGTTATTATGGCGCGCCTGAGGAAACGCTCAAAGCGCAACGAAACCTGTGGTTTCACACCGGCGATTTCGGCCACCGCGATGCGGATGGCTGGTTGTGGTTCAATGGCAGGGCGTCGGAGCGGATTCGCCGCCGTGCCGAGAACATCTCGGCCTATGATATTGAATATGCAGCCAACCAATATCCCGGCATTCAGGAGAGTGCCGCTATCGGCGTGCCCTCGGAGTTTGTTTCCGACGACGATATTCTTCTTTGCCTGCTGGTGGCGCCGGGCGTGGCCGCCCCCGCGCCGCTCGACATAATGCAACGGTTAGCCAAGAGCCTGCCACACCATATGCTGCCGCGCTATATCACGACAATGACCGAGCTTCCCCGCTCAGCTACCGGCAAGATCAGGAAGGACCTTCTCAAGCAGGCCTTCGACCCGGGGGAGAGTTGGGACAGGGTGGCGGAGAAGATTTCTGTGCGTGCCCTCTATGAGGCTGTGGAAGCCGATGCACAGGCCGGGCCAGCATAAGCCTTTTCGATCAGGTTGATCGATGCCTGCCAGAGCTTCTCCAATCGGGTGAAATTACCGTGGTCGCGGGTTACCGAGCCGGCATAGTGGATATTATTGCTCAGGAGGACGACGATATCCTCTTCTGGAGCATCAGCCGCCAGCCCACCCGAACTGATCGCCAGCCGCACGCCGATGCGCACCAACCGTTCAAAATCGCGGGTGGCGTTCTGAAGGATATGCTGCATCTCGGGTGTCAGCGCATCGGCATCTGAGCGCAGGCGAATCATCAGGCTCCAGGATGCGCCGGTATCTTTCGGCGTGTTAAATTGCTTGTAGCGCTGATAGGCATGCTCATTGGTGCGTTTCACCTTTTCGCGCAAGCTTGTCGAAGCATCGGCCCAGACGGCCTCGTATAGAGTGTTAGTTCGACTTGCATATTCATCAAGAACTTCAAGAACCAGACCGTCTTTCTTGCCGAAATGGTAATGGAGATTGGCACGAGTCGTGCCAAGCTCCTCGGCAATGCTGCGAAAGTTGAATCCGCGATAGCCATGGCGGATCAGCAGTTCTTCGGCCGTCCGCTTGATTTGCTCGCGCATTGAATTTTCCATCGCAGCATCACCCCAATTTTATGGCCTGGCAGGTCAGAGTTCCGCACCTTCCCGGGTTACGCGCGCTTTGACAAGCGCCTGCCTGATGCCTTCTATCTCGGCCGCTGACAGCTTCTGCAACGGCGCACGCACGGCAGCGCTCGGCAGGCGTCCAAGGATAACCTGCGCTTCCTTCATCCGGTTGTGCATGTCCACACCCGGCTCGCGATAGAAAGCATGGGTCAGCGGATAGATGCGTTCCGCTACCTTTCGTGCTGTCGCAAGATCGTCGGCCCTGACCGCCTCGTAAAGGCGGACCTGCAGATCGGCGATGGTGCTGCCTGCGCCCGACAGAAGACCGTTGCAGCCGAGGACGAGGGAGGGCAGCAACCATGCGGAATGGGTGGAAAGCACATGGAATGGGCGGTCGTCAGACTGGAGCTCGCGCACATGCATTTCGTGCAGGACGGGATTGCCGCTTCCATCCTTCATCGCCCGCAGGGTCGGAACCTCCTCGATCAGCCGGCGCAGGACATCAAAGCTGTGGGCAACGGGAAGATTGACCGGAAACTGGAAGGCGATCAGCGGCAGATCGGTCGCGTCGGCAAGGCGCTTGTAATGATCGATGACCATTTCCGGGCGCTGGCCGAGGAGAAAGACGTTGGACGGGAAAACCAGCAGGGCCGATGCGCCGCTGGCATCCGCCATCTTTGCAATGCGTACGGCCTCGTGTCCGCTATCGGCATAGACGCCGTTGACGAGCGGGGTGCTGTCGCCAATTTCATCGAGCGCGGTTTCAAGCAGGAACTGCTGCTCGTCGAAGCTGCAGGAGGATACCTCGGAAGCGTGGCCGTTGACGGTGATCGCGCTGACACCGCGCACCCCGGCGACATCGCGCAAATGGGAGCGATAGCTCTTTTCGTCGATCGACAGATCATCATGAAGAGGCAGCAGGCAGGCCGGGATTACGCCGCTGCAGTCATATGGCATTCTGGGCATGCTGTTTTCCTTATATACCAGTTAGTGCGACAATTTCGCTGCGCGCCGCGCCGGCTCTGGCTTCGCGTGCGGCGAGGTAGAGATCGGACTCGTAAAAGCGCTGCGCTGTTTCCACCGAATCAAACTCGACGACGACATAGCGCTCGGTGGCGGTGTCGCCTTCGAGCGTGACGGGCTCGGCTCCACGCACCAGATATCGGCCTCCAAACGCCTCGATCGCCGCCTTGGCGAGCGGCTTGTAGCCTTCATATTTCTTCGGATCAGTCACTTGAACCTTGGCGACCACGATAGCTGCCATGTCGTTCTCCCACGTTGCGATTTGACCTGGCCGCCACAGGAGCGATTTCACACATGCGACCCTCAGGTTCAAAAAACTTATTGACGTGCAAGTCAGGATAAGTCAAGCAACGTACATTCAGGAGGAACAAATGTCAGAGAGCGGCATCAGAATTGAGCGACAGGGTCGTGTCGCGGTCGTCGTCCTGGCCCACGGCAGGATGAACACGGTTACACTCGACATGACGCGCGCCCTTGGCGCGGCGCTGACCGAGCTGGAAGCGGATGAGGACGTCGGCGCGCTGGTGCTGACCGGCGATGGCGATCATGCTTTTTGCGCCGGGTCCGAAATACGCGAATTTCCCCGCCTATGTGCCGAGCGCGAGATCGTGCGCACCAAGCTTGGCCCCGAAAACGAAGTCTATGGCCGGGTAGCGCATTTTCCCAAGCCAACCGTTGCCGCCATTGAAGGCATCGCCCTTGGCGGTGGGCTCGAACTCGCCGCTGGCTGCGACATGCTTGTCGCTTCCGCGCAGTCGCGGCTGGGGCTGCCGGAAATCAGGCTGGGCGGTTTTCCCGGAAGCGGTGGCACCGTGCGCGTGACGCGACGCATAGGCATGGGCCGCGCCAAGGAGATGATGCTTCTGGGCGACATGATTTCGGCCGAAACGGCGCTCGCATGGGGGCTGATTAATCGTGTCGCGCCCGCCGGACAGGCAAAGTCCGTGGCTCTGGAGCTTGCGACGCGATTGGCGGATGCACCGGCGCAGGCGGCCTTTGCCTGTAAGCGTGCGCTTGAGAATGCCTTCGACCTGCCGGAATCCGAGGCGATCGCCCGCTCGCTCGACCTCAGCGAGACGCTTTCCCAGACAAAAGATTTCAACGAGGGCGTCACCGCCTTCATCGAGAAGCGGCCGGCGCATTTTAGCGACGTGCTCGCCACTGTGGATTTTCGCGCCCGCTGAGGCGCGTCCTGCGATTGCCAAGGAGGCCATCATGATCGATTTTTCCATTTCCTCCGAAACCCAGATGCTGCTTGAAATGCTGCGCCGGTTCATCGCGCAGGAACTTGCGCCGCATGAAGCCGAGGTCGAAGAGTCGCAGTTCGTGCGTGCTGAAGTCGTCCAGGAGTTGCGTGGCAAGGCAAGGGAGCTGGGCCTGTTTGCGCTTAGCATGCCCGAAGAGGTGGGCGGCGGCGGCCTCAGCGTCGTCGATATGTGCCTGTGTGAAGAAGAGTTCGGCCAGACCAAGGATGCTCTTGTGCGCCGCGCGTTCGGCGCTATCCCGATGTCGCTGCTGAACTGCGTCGGCGACCAGCGCGCGAAATATCTTGATCGGGCCGTGTCGGGTGAAATCAACGTCGCTCTGGCGATGACCGAACCGGGCGCCGGCTCGGATGCCGCCGGCATCAAGACCCAGGCCCGCCGCGATGGCGACGATTTCGTCCTCAATGGCAGCAAGCACTTCATTTCTGACGCCGATGTATCGGACGCCTTCATCGTCACTGCCGTTACCGACCCCACCAAGGGTGCGCGCGGCATCAGCGCGTTCCTCGTCGATCGTGGCATGCCGGGTTTCACGATTGGGCGCGTGCAATATATGATGGGGCTGCGGGCAACCAATCATAGCGAGCTGTTCTTCGAGAACCTGCGCCTGCCCAAGTCGCAGATGCTGGGCGAGGAAGGCACCGGGCTTTTTCAGGCGCTGTCGACCATCAACCGGGTCCGTCTGGGCATGGTTGGCGGCCGCTCGGTGGGCATGGCACGCAAGCTTCTGAACGCCAGTGTCGATTATGCACGCCAGCGCAAGCAGTTCGGCCAGGCAATCGGCGAGTTCCAGATGGTTCAGGCGATGCTGGCCGACATGCAGACCGAGCTGTTCGCGGCGCGCATGATGGTGCTGAACGCTGCCTGGGAGATCGACCAGGGTCTCGATCCGCGCGAAAAGGTGTCGATGGTGAAGTATTTCGCCTCCGAGATGCTGGGCCGGGTGGCTGACAAGGCGGTGCAGATCTTCGGCGGCATGGGTTATTGCAAGGAGCTGAATATCGAGCAGCTCTACCGTGACGCCCGCGTCTACCGCATCTTCGACGGCGCATCCGATATCCATCGCATGATTATCGCCCGTTCGATGCTCAAATCGGGTCAGACCGTCATCTGACCCACCCTTCACCACCGATCCAGTTACAGCCAGTCGAGGAAGCCATGCTTGGTCAGATGAAGGTCGTCAGCTTTACGCATTTCGTGCAGGGGCCCGCAGCCGGACAATATCTGGCTGATATGGGAGCCGAGGTCATCAAGATCGAGCCGCTTGGCGGCGCCTTCGAGCGCAGCTATGGCCCGGCGAACGTCTTTGTCGATGGTGTCAGCGCCACCTATGCCGCCGTCAACCGCAATGTTCGCTCCGTCGCCATCGACCTGAAGGCCGACGGCTCGAAGGAGGTCGTCCGGCGGCTGCTGGAAACCGCCGATGTCGTGCTCGAAAACTATCGTGGCGGCGTTCTCGACCGGCTGGGTTTCGGCTACGAGGCCGTGAAGGCGATAAAGCCTGATATCATCTATGCGTCGGCTTCCGGTTGGGGCGGCGACGGGCCGATGAAGGATGCGCCGGGGCAGGATCTGCTGGTGCAGGCGCGGTGCGGGCTGATCTCCATTACCGGTAACATGGAAACGGTGCCGGTCGTTCCCGGCGTTCCGATCGTCGATGTGCATGGCGCGGCGCTCATGGCGATGGCGATCTGCGCGGCCTATATCCGCAAGCTGCAAACCGGCGAAGGCACGCGCATCGAATCGAACCTGCTGAGTGCCGGTCTCGATCTTCAGGGTGAGTCGATGTCGGGCTATTTTTCCGGCAAGCTTGGGCAGGACTGGGTCCGTCGCGATGGGCGGCTGGCTTCGTGGTTCCTGCCTGCGCCCTATGGCGTTTTCCGACTCAGTGATTGCCATGCCGTGATCAGCCTGGGTGGCGGTGTCGACGGTTTTGCCCAAGCGATTGGCGATGAGGAGCTGATCGGGCTGGCGGCCGACAGGATGGAAAACCGCGACGCTATCATGGAGCGGCTTGGCGCTGTGCTGGCCGAATGGACCTATGAGCAGCTCGACCATGCGCTGGCGCCGCTCCAGATGTGGTACGCCCGTGTGCAGACCTATGATGACCTGCCGGACGATCCGCAGATTGTCCATAATGGTTCCTTTGGCTCGATACCGCTGTCCAGCGGCGCGGAATTCCGGGTTCTCAATCATCCGGTCAGCTATGACGGTGCGCTTCCCGGCCTGCGCCATTTTGCCGAGACGCCGGGCGCCGACACCCGGGCCATCCTGCAAAAGGCGGGCTATGCCGCCGATGAGATAGATCGCCTCGTCGCCGAGAAGGTCATTCATTGCAGCTCGGACCGCGCCGGGGGCGAAAAATGAACCAGTTCGCGAAACCCGGCCGTTTCACGCCTGTCGAGGCGAGCCTCGAAGACCGTTACATCAAGACCGAAGGCGTCATCCTGCTTTCAGGCACGCAGGCGCTTGTGCGCGCGCTTCTGATGCAGCGTGAACGCGACCGCCGCGTCGGCCTCAATACGGCGGGTTTCGTTTCAGGCTATCGCGGCTCGCCTCTGGGCGGCTTCGATAGTGAATTGTGGCGTAGCCGCGATCTTCTCAGTGCGGCGGCCGTGCGATTTCAGCCGGGGGTCAATGAAGACCTCGCCGCCACCGCGGTCTGGGGAACCCAGCAGATCGGCAATTATGCCGGACCGAAGGTCGATGGCGTATTTGGCCTCTGGTATGGCAAGGGGCCGGGTGTCGACCGCTCGGGCGATGCCTTCAAGCACGCCAGCTATGCCGGCACGACGCGCCACGGCGGGGTGCTTGTCGTCTATGGCGATGATCATCCCGGCAAGTCGTCAACGGTGGCGCATCAGAGCGAGCAGGCGCTGGCCGCCAATCTGATCCCCTCCCTCTATCCGTCGAATGTGCAGGAAATTCTCGATTACAGCCTGCATGGCTGGGCGCTGTCGCGTTACAGCGGGCTTTGGGTCGGCCTGAAGACGGTGAACGAGACCGTCGAGACGACAGCCAGCGTTACTGCTCGCGAGCTTGATCTGTCCATTACCCTGCCAAATCCCGGCATCGATGATGTATCGATCCGCCCGCGCCCGGATTACGGGCCGCAACGCGATGAAAGCGTCGTGATCCGTGACCGGCTACCGCGCATCTATGAATATGCCCGCCTCAACCGCCTGGACAAACGGGTGGTGGGTGTGCCGGGCGCGCGGCTAGGCATCGTCACCGCCGGCAAGACCTGGGGCGATCTGCGCGAGGCGCTGACGCTGCTCGGCATCGACGATGCGCGGGCCGCAGCGCTGGGCATTTCGGTTTTCAAGGTCGGTATGATCTGGCCGCTGGAACCGGAGGGCATGAAGGACTTCGCCAGCGGGTGCAAGGAACTGTTCTTCATTGAGGAAAAACGCGCTTTCCTTGAGGAACAGAGCACACGTATCCTCTTTCACGAGACGATACGGCCGCGCATCACTGGAAAGCTCGATCCGGATGGCGCGGAATTGCTGCCCTCCGATATTCAGTTGAGCGGTCCGGCCATTGCGCGGGCGCTGGCGCGGCGGCTGCGCGCGCTTGGTCTTGCCGACGAAGCGCTGGAGCAACAGGCCCGCCTGCTTGAGGAGGCGAACCCGGTCACGCCGGCGGCGGACCAGCCAAAGCGGCTGCCCTATTTCTGCTCGGGCTGCCCGCACAACACCTCGACCCGCTTGCCGGAAGGCGCGACCGGTCTTGCCGGCATCGGCTGCCATTCGATGGCGATGTGGATGAACCGGGACACGCAAAAGCCGGTCCAGATGGGCGCGGAGGGCGCGAACTGGATCGGGGCGGCTCCCTTCACCGAAACCGGCCACGTCTTCCAGAATATGGGTGACGGCACCTTCTCGCATTCCGGTTTGCTGGCGATCCGGGCGGCGGTTCTTTCCGGCGTCAATATCACCTACAAGATTCTCGCCAATGATGCGGTGGCGATGACCGGCGGCCAGCCCGTGGAAGGCGCGCTCGATACCGACAGCATCGTCCGTCAGGTTCTGGCCGAAAACGTTGCGCGTGTCGTTGTCGTTACCGACGATCCGACACGAACGCAGGTTTCTGTCACCGATATTCCCATCGTCGCGCGCGCCGAACTGCCGCGCGTGCAGACCGAGCTGGCGACGGTGAAGGGAACCACCGTCATCGTCTACGAACAGGTCTGCGCGGCCGAAAAGCGTCGCCGGCGCAAGCGTGGCAAGATGTCGGAGCCCACGCAGCGTCCCGTCATCAACCCGGCCGTTTGCGAAGGGTGTGGCGACTGCTCGGTGCAGTCCAACTGCGTTTCCATCCTGCCACTGGAAACCCCCTTCGGACTGAAGCGACGGATCGACCAGTCGAGCTGTAACAAGGACTTCTCCTGTGTCGAGGGCTTTTGCCCCTCTTTCGTGATGCTGGATGGCGCCAAGCCGAAGAAGAATGCGGCCGGTGTGGAACCGGCGCTGCTGGCCAATCTGCCCCTGCGTGATCCCGGCTCCCCGGCCGATTGCGACATCCTCATCACCGGCGTTGGAGGAACCGGCGTGGTCACAATCGGCAGCGTTCTGGCCATGGCCGCACATCTGGTCGGTCAGAAGGCGGCGACATACAACATGACCGGCCTGGCGCAGAAAGGTGGCGCGGTCTATAGCCATCTGCGGCTGGTGTCGGGTACGCGCGAGGTTGTTTCGCCGCTGGTCGGGCCAGGACAGGCGGACCTGCTCCTGGGCTGCGATCTGGTGACAGCGGCCAGCGCCGACTCGCTTGCCGCCTGCGATAAGGATTGCACACACGCCATTCTCGATGCCGCCCCGCTGCCGACGGCCACATTCCAGAGCCAGCGCGATTTCAGGCTCGACCCTGAGGTGATGGCGGGTCTGGTGCAGCGTGCCTCCGTGGCGGCGCTCAGCCTCAGCGCCGGCGACATTGCCGAGCGGCTTCTGGGCGACCGGATCGGTGCCAATATGATGCTTGTCGGCCTTGCCTATCAGCAGGGCTGGCTGCCTCTGCCGCTGGACGCCATCCGCAAGGCAATCGAGATGAACGGCGCGGCGGTGCAGTTCAATCTGACCGCGCTGGATCTGGGCCGCCTTGCAAGCCACGACCCTCAGGCTGTTTCGGCCATGATGGGGCCGGCGCGCGCGCAGTCTCTGCCGGAAGATATCGATGTGCTGGTCGCCCAGCGCAGCGACCATCTGGTCGCCTATCAGGGTGAAGCTCTCGCCCGCCGGTTTCGTGCCACGATCGACCAGCTGCGGCAGGCGGAAAGCCGGGTCACACCGGGCAATACCGAATTGAGCCGGGCGGCAGCTGCGACCTTGTCGCGTGTCATGAGCTATAAGGACGAGTATGAGGTCGGACGACTTTATTCGACTGCCGAATGGCGCAACATGGTGGCGACGCAGTTCGAGAACGTCAAAGGCATGAAGCTGCTGCTTGCGCCGCCGCTTCTGAGCCGCGTCGATCCGCATACCGGGCGCCCGGCCAAGATTGCGTTTGGGCCGTGGATATTCCCCTTCCTGAGTTTCCTGTCACGCTTTCGGTTCCTGCGCGGCACGATGCTAGACCCGTTCGGCCGCACTGCTGAAAGGCGGGCGGAACGGGCGCTCGCCGCCGAGGTGGAAGCGACCGTCGTGAAGATGGCGGCGAGCCTGAATGCCGGGAACCGCGCTGCCTGCCTTGCCTATTTCACGGCAGTCAACGAAATTCGCGGCTTCGGGCCGGTCAAGGAAAAGGCCTTTGCCCAGTTCGACGCCCGTAAGAGCGCGCTTCTGAACGCCATATTTTCGTCCCGCCCCTGAAGGACGGGGCAACAGAGCAGTCACAATCGCTAGGTTGTGTTGACAAAAAGGATTCCCCTGCGCGTCTGGCTGTGATTCAAGATCATCTCTACGTGGGAGGTGACCTTGGCACGCAATCTGATGTCCGA
>Ga0208328_1000089_pt1 | contig 53258 bp, 46 predicted proteins | sample DeeseametaMP2633_FD_184170 | JGI IMG/M metagenome (GOLD analysis project Ga0208328, IMG submission 184170) | Marine microbial communities from the Deep Atlantic Ocean - MP2633 (SPAdes) | ecosystem: Environmental > Aquatic > Marine > Unclassified | place: Northeast of Antigua and Barbuda, North...
CGCCTTCTTCGGAGGCGGTGGTCAGGGCACTGGCACGGGCCGTGGTCCGCGTCCGCGCGTACGCCGCGGGCAGGACGCGCTGATCCGGCTGGAGATCGAGCTCGCCGAGGCGGCCTTCGGGGTCTCCCGGGAGATCAAGGTCGACACGGCCGTGACCTGCTCGGCGTGTGCCGGCGAGGGCGCGGCCCCCGGCTCGCACGCCGTGCCGTGCGAGACCTGCCGCGGCCAGGGCGAGGTCGCCCACGTGCAGCGCTCGTTCCTCGGGGAGATCCGCACGCTGCGTCCCTGCGCCGCCTGCCGCGGCTTCGGCAGCGTCATCCCCGACCCCTGCCGGGAGTGCTCCGGTGACGGCCGGGTCCGCTCGCGTCGCTCGCTGACCGTCAAGATCCCGGCCGGCGTCGACACCGGCACCCGGGTCCAGCTCGCCGAGCAGGGCGAGGTCGGCCCCGGCGGCGGCCCCGCCGGCGACCTGTACGTCGAGATCCACGTCGCCGCCCACCCGGTCTTCAAGCGTCAGGGCGACGACCTGCACTGCACCGTGACGGTGCCGATGACGGCGGCGGCCCTGGGCACCGCGATCGAGCTCCCCACGCTGGAGGCCGACGTGGTGGAGGGCTCCGAGCAGGTCACCGACCTCGAGACCTCCTTCGAGCTCGACATCCGTCCCGGCACCCAGTCCGGCACCGAGCAGGTGCTGCGCGGGCGCGGCGTCCCCGGTCTGCGCGGTGGTCGCGGCGACCTGGTCGTCACCATCGCCGTGGAGACGCCGACCCGGCTCGACGCCCGGCAGGAGGAGCTGCTCCACGAGCTGGCCGCGCTGCGTGGCGAGGAGTCGCCCGAGGGGTCGGTCAAGCCGGGCGCCAAGTCGGTCTTCGGACGCCTGCGCGACGCGTTCAACCACTGATCCCCACCGTCGAAGCAGGTCCACGATGTCGCTCCCGGTCCACCTCGTGCCCTCCCTGGAGGGCGTGGGCGTCGGCGCCACGGTGGTCGTCGAGGGCGACGAGGCGCACCACGCCGTCGCCGTACGACGCCTGCGCGTCGGCGAGCGCCTCGTGCTGACCGACGGCCTGGGTCGCTCGGCCGTGGGCGAGGTCGCCTCGACCGGCAAGCGGCGCCTCGACGTGGCCGTGCGCGAGACCGCGTCCGACCCCGAGCCCGCGCCGGCGGTCACCGTGGTCCAGGCGCTGCCCAAGGGCGAGCGTGGCGAGCTCGCCGTCGAGGTCCTCACCGAGGTGGGGGCGGCGCGGATCGTCCCGTGGGCCGCCGCCCGCTCGGTGGCGGTCTGGAAGGGCGAGCGGGCGGAGAAGGGATTGGCCAAGTGGCGCGCCACGGCCCGGGAGGCCGCCAAGCAGGCGCGCCGTACCTGGCACCCGCTCGTCGACCCGTTGGCGAGCACCGACCGGGTCGTCGACCTGGTCGCCGCAACCGGTCTGGCCGTCGTGCTCCACGAGGAGGCGACGGCGTCGCTGGCCGGGCTCGAGGTGCCGCCGGAGGGCTCGGTGCTCGTCGTGGTCGGCCCCGAGGGCGGGATCGCTCCCGAGGAGCTGGCGGCCCTGACCGCCGCGGGTGCCGTCAGCGTGCGCCTGGGCTCCGAGGTGCTGCGCACCTCGACGGCCGGCGTGGCGGCCGTGGCCGCGCTGCTGTCCCGCACGCCCCGGTGGGGCTGAGGCCTCAGCCGGTCCTCAGCCGACGGTGATCTCCTTGGTGTCGAACATCGGCGGGTTGCCCTCGCCGCCCGAGGGGTCCTCGGTCATCGCCATGAAGGTGTAGGTGCCCGGCGCCAGGTCCGAGACGTCGACCTCGGCCTGCCACGGGTACAACGCGTCCATCCAGCCCTCCGCGGTCGCGAAGCCCCGGGCCACGACGGCGTCGGAGGAGTCGCGGACCTCCCACGGGACGTTGGCCTCGAACGAGGAGGCCACGCCGCTGGCGGTGAAGGTGCCCGAGACCTCGGCGCCCTGCTCGGGCGAGGTGACGTTGACGAGGTTGAGCACGTCGAGCTGGTCGGCGTTGGCCACCCCGTCGGCTGTCTCGACCCCGAAGAGGGTGGTGGACCCTCCGGGCGAGGTGACCGTCACCGGGTCGCGGGACTGCAGCGCGCCCTGGACGGTGTAGACGAGGGACTGCACGGCCAGCTCGGCGTCGGCCCGGGACATCCCCGCCGCGCGCTCGACCCAGGCCTCGTCGGAGAGCGTGACGGTGACCAGGCCGTCGCCGTGCTCGACCGAGGAGAACCCACCGCCGCCGGGGAAGGCCGATCGGTAGTCGGGGTCGGCGGGCTCCCCGGAGGCGGCCATCTCGGCGGCGCCCAGCGCCGGCTCGCCGCTGACCTTGCGGAACTCGCGGAACAGCCGCGGCCCGGAGCCGGACTCGCCGACGTAGTAGACCGGCACCGCACCCGCCTGCGCCGGCTCCTGCGAGGGTACGTCGGTGACGGCCGGGTCCGAGGGCGACGACGTGGCCGCGGGGGACTCCGAGCGGTCCGCGGCGACCGGGTCGGTCGCGGCGTCGTCACCGCCGCAGGCGGAGGTGGTCAGCAGGACCCCGACGGCCAGGGCGGCCAGGGTGCGGACGGGGCGAGGAGTGGTGCGCATGGTGTCCATGATGCCCTTGTGACGCTCGATCCGCGTTCCAGGTTCCGTCGTGTGTCGCCCGTGCGATGATCGACGGTGGGGAAGGGAGACCCATGTCCGACTGCTTGTTCTGCAAGATCGTGGCCGACGAGGTGCCGGCCGAGGTCGTGCACGTCACCGAGCGCACCGTCGCGTTCCGCGACATCAACCCGCAGGCGCCGACCCACGTGCTGGTGGTGCCCAGGGCGCACTTCGCGAACGCCGGCGAGCTGGCCGTGGGCGACCCGGTGGCGATGGCCGAGCTCATCGACGCCGGCCACGCGGTCGCCACCGCCGAGGGCCACGAGGACGGCTACCGCCTGGTGTTCAACACCGGCGAGAAGGCCGGGCAGACCGTGTTCCACACCCACCTGCACGTGCTCGCCGGCCGTGACCTGACCTGGCCCCCGGGATGAGCGTCCCCCGGACGAGCGTCCCGGGGAGGAGCCGGCGCCTCGTCGCCGTCCTCGTGGTGGCCGTGCTGGCCGTGGTCGGCACCGCCGCGGTGGCCCTGACGCAGCGCGGCGACGACCGCCGTACCGGCGTGGCCGCCGACGTCCTCGAGCCGCCCGCGCCCCCCGAGGTCGCCGCCCAGCAGCTGGCAGCGGTGCCGCCCGGCAAGCAGGTGCCCCTGCGTCGTGGCGAGCAGCGGATGACGCTGGAGATGGACACCGACTACACCCCGAGCGCACCGACGGGGGTCGGCACCGACGACTACCGCTGCTTCCTGCTCGACCCCGGGCTGGAGGAGGACGTCTGGCTCACCGGCAGCCAGGTGCTCCCCGGCAACCCCGACGTCGTGCACCACGTCATCCTCTTCAAGGTCGACGCCGACCAGGTCGCCGCGGCGGAGGAGCTCGCCGAGCGGACCGTGGACCCCGGGTGGACCTGCTTCGGCGGCAGCGGGCTGGAGGGCGACTTCTCCCGGCTCACCGACGCCAACTGGCTGGCCGCCTGGGTACCGGGCGGCGACGAGCGGGCGACCAGCGACGGCTACGGCACCCGGCTCGAGGCCGGCAGCCGGGTCGTGATGCAGGTGCACTACAACCTGCTCAAGGGCGCCGCGCCGGACCGCTCGGCGACCCAGCTGCGGTGGATGCCCGGGGCCACCGACCTCCAGTCCCTGCACACCTACCTCATGCCGGCCCCCGTGGAGCTGCCCTGCCGGGACGCGCGCTCGGAGGGTCCGCTGTGCGACCGCGACGCGGCCATGGTCGACCTGCGCCAGCGCTTCGGCGGCGCGTCGCTGACCGCCGACGCGCTGCACCTGCTCTGCGGCGAGCTGGAGGAGCCCTCGGAGACCACCACGTGCACCCGCCGGGTCAGCGAGGAGATGACGGTCCTGGGCGTGGGCGGCCACATGCACCTGCTGGGCCGGGAGATCTCCGTCGTGGCCAACCAGGGGACCCCGCAGGAGCGGACCCTGCTCGACATCGACCTGTGGGACTTCGACGACCAGGGTGCCCAGCCCGTGGAGCCGCTGACCCTGCAGCCCGGCGACACCCTCACGGTCACCTGTCGTCACGAGCAGTGGCTGCGCGACAAACTGCCGGCGTTCGAGGGCCAGCAGGAGAAGTACGTCCTGTGGGGCGAGGGGTCCACCGACGAGATGTGCCTGGGCACGCTGTCGGTGGCCTACGCCGCCGGGGCACCGACCAGCCGGTTCTGAGCCGGACGGCTCAGAGGTAGAGCACGACCCGCAGCACGGCGAAGACCACGGGCAGGCCGAAGACGACCAGCAGGAACCACGCCGTCCACCGGTGCAGCGGCTTGGCCGGGTCCAGGCGCCCGCCGAAGTCCAGCAGGGCGCCCTCCGCCGTGTGGTGGGTCAGGCCGAGCCGGCGGGCGTCCTGCGGCAGCGCCTGCCCCGGGAACCAGTACGGCGGCAGCGACTCGTCGTCGGGGTCGGGGTCCTCGTCGTCCCAGTCGCGGGGGAGGGCGTCGGGACCGGGCACGCCTGCCACGGTACGCGGCCGCCGTGCGCCCACCGGCTTACCCGCTGGGAGCGCTGCGCCGCACGCCGTAGAGTGGAAGGGCTGCACGAGACCCGCAAGAGAGAGGGCCCACCCGGGCATCCATGACTGACGCGCACCAGACCCGCCACACCGTGGTGGTCCCCACCAGCATCGACATGGTCAGCCTGCTCGGCCCCGGTGACGAGCACCTCGCCCGTCTCGAGGAGGCCCTCGAGGCCGACCTGCACGTCCGCGGCAACCGGATCACCCTGGTCGGCGAGCCCTCCGAGCTCGCGCTGGCCGAGCGGCTGCTCGACGAGCTCGTCACGATCCTGCGCACCGGCCAGTCGGTGACCGGGGAGACCGTCGACCGGGTGCTCGGGATGCTGCGGGCGGAGACCAGCGAGCGGCCGGCCGACGTGCTGAGCCTCAACATCCTCTCCAACCGTGGGCGCTCGATCCGGCCCAAGACGCTGAACCAGAAGCGCTACGTCGACTCCATCGACGAGCACACCATCACCTTCGGCATCGGGCCGGCCGGCACCGGCAAGACCTACCTGGCCATGGCCAAGGCGGTGCAGGCGCTGCAGTCCAAGCAGGCCAACCGGATCATCCTCACCCGGCCCGCCGTCGAGGCCGGGGAGCACCTCGGCTTCCTGCCCGGCACCCTGGGGGAGAAGATCGACCCCTACCTGCGCCCGCTCTACGACGCGCTGCACGACATGATCGACCCCGACACCATCCCCAAGCTGATGGCCGCCGGCACGATCGAGGTGGCGCCGCTGGCCTACATGCGCGGCCGCACCCTCAACGACTCCTTCATCATCCTCGACGAGGCGCAGAACACCACGCCGGAGCAGATGAAGATGTTCCTGACCCGCCTCGGCTTCGGCTCCAAGATCGTGGTCACCGGTGACGTGACCCAGACCGACCTGCCCGGCGGTGTCCGCTCGGGCCTGCGGGTCGTGGAGGACATCCTCGACGGGGTCGAGGACATCGGCTTCCACCGGCTCACCTCCGCCGACGTCGTCCGGCACAAGCTGGTCGGGCGCATCGTGGCCGCCTACGACGAGTTCGACGCGCAGGCCCAGCAGGCCGACCCCCGGCCGGCCCAGGCCGCCCGCCCCCACAGGAAGCAGCGCTCGTGAGCATCGAGGTCCTCGACGAGTCCGGCCGCGACGTCGACGTCCGCCGGCTCTCCACCCTGGCCCGGTTCGTGATGGACCGGATGCGGGTGCACGCACTGGCCGAGCTGTGCATCAAGGCGGTCGACGAGCAGACCATCGCCGAGCTGAACGCGCAGTGGATGGAGAAGGAGGGCCCCACCGACGTCCTCGCCTTCCCCATGGACGAGCTGCGACCCGGTCTGGTGGGGGAGGAGCCCGAGGAGGGCGTGCTGGGCGACCTGGTGCTCTGCCCGGTGGTCGCCGAGCGCCAGGGTGAGACCGCCGGCCACGGCACCGTCGCCGAGATCGACCTGCTGACCGTCCACGGCATCCTGCACCTGCTGGGCTACGACCACGCCGAGCCCGAGGAGCACCGGGAGATGTTCGGTCTCCAGGACGAGCTGCTGGCTGCCTGGCGGTCGAGCCTCGGATGAGCGCAGGTGATGTCTGGCTGCTGGTGACGGTGGCCCTGCTGGTCATGCTCGCCGGCGGCTTCTCCGCCGCGGACGCCGCGCTCAGCTCCTTCTCCCAGGCGCGGGCCGGCGAGCTCGCGGCCGAGGAGCGCGCCGGTTCCAAGCGGTTGCTGCACCTGCTCGAGGACGCCCCGCGCTACCTCAACACCGCGCTGCTGCTGCGGCTGGCGTGCGAGGTGACGGCCATCGTCCTCGCGACGCTGCTGGTCCGCGAGCGCTTCCTGGAGTCCTGGGCGGTGACGGTCGCCGTGACCGTCGCGGTGATGCTGGTGCTCTCCTTCGTCGTGATCGGCGTGGCCCCACGGACCCTGGGACGTCAGCACTCGGAGTCGGTCGCCCTGTTCTCCGCCGGGCCGCTGACCTGGGTCACCCGGGTCCTCGGTCCGGTCCCGCGGGTGCTGATCCTGCTCGGCAACGCGATCACCCCCGGCCGCGGCTTCAGCGACGGCCCGTTCTCGACCGAGACCGAGCTGCGCGAGCTCGTCGACCTCGCCGAGGCCTCCTCGCTCATCGAGAGCGAGGAGCGCCGGATGATCCACTCGGTCTTCGACCTCTCCGACACCACGGCCCGTGAGGTCATGGTGCCGCGCGGCGACGTGGTCTTCGTCGAGCGGCACAAGAACCTGCGCCAGACCCTGTCGCTGTTCCTGCGCTCGGGCTTCAGCCGGGTGCCGGTCATCGAGGACAACCTCGACCACGTCGTGGGGGTGGCCTACCTCAAGGACCTCGTGCGCCGCGACTTCGAGGAGCCGGACGCGGAGTTCACCGAGCGCATCGAGTCGCACATGCGCGAGCCGTACTGGGTGCCGGAGTCCAAGCCCGTGGACGACCTGCTGCGCGAGATGCAGGCGCGCCGCCAGCACGTCGCGATCGTCGTCGACGAGTACGGCGGCACCGCCGGCCTGATCACCATCGAGGACATCCTCGAGGAGATCGTGGGCGAGATCAGCGACGAGTACGACGCCGACGAGGTGCACGCCCACCTGGTGACCGAGGGCCTGTACCGCGTGTCGTCCCGCTACCCCGTCGACGACCTGGAGGACCTCTTCGGCTTCGACGTCGAGGAGGAGGACGTCGACTCGGTGGGCGGGCTGATGGCCAAGCACCTCGGACTGGTGCCCATCCCGGGGTCGATGGTCGAGGCGCACGGGCTGCGGTTCGTCGCCGAGTCCGCCGCCGGGCGCCGCAACAAGATCGACACCGTGCTCATCACCGTGGTCGAGCACGACGAGGAGGAGGACGAGGATGAGTGAGGCGCTCTCCGCCGAGGACCGCAAGCTCGTGACCCTGGCCCGCGCGACGCGTGCCCGCACCGGCGCCGCCGAGGGCGCTGCCGTCCGCGACTCCGACGGTCGCACCTACGCCGCCGCCACGGTCGACCTGCCCTCGTTGCAGGTCTCGGCCCTGGGCGTGTGCGTCGCGATGGCCGTCGCGTCCGGCTCCACCGGCCTGGAGGCGGCCGTGGTGCTCTCGGGCGCCGACGCCGTCGCCGAGGCCGACCTGGCCGCGGTGCGCGACCTGGCCGGGGCCGGCGTGCCTGTTCACCGCGGTGACATCAAGGGCAACCTCAGCGAGACCCGCACCACCTGACCCGGGCGTACAGTCGGCCCCGTGAGGGCGCCAGCTGCGGACCCCTGGCAACAGCACGCGGACGCGGTCGGGCGTCTGCAGGCCTCGTACGCCGCGATCCCGGCCGACCAGCCGGTCCGGCTGGCCAAGCGCACCTCCAACCTCTTCCGGCCGCGCGCGGCCGCGGCGGCCGGTCTCGATGTGTCCGGCCTGGACGGCGTCATCGAGGTCGACGCGACCGCGCGGACCGCCCAGGTGCAGGGCATGTGCACCTACGAGGACCTCGTCGACGCCACCCTCGCCCACGGGCTCGTGCCCACCGTGGTGCCGCAGCTGCGCACCATCACGCTCGGTGGAGCCGTCACGGGGCTCGGGATCGAGTCCACCAGCTTCCGCCACGGCCTCCCGCACGAGGCGGTGCTGGAGATGGACGTCCTCACCGGCGCGGGGGACGTGGTCACGGTCCGTCCGGGCGACGACCTCTTCGACGCCTTCCCCAACTCCTACGGCTCGCTGGGCTACGCCACGCGGCTGCTGGTCGAGCTGCTCCCGGCGCCGGGGCACGTCGAGCTCGAGCACGTGCGGGTCGACGACCGCGGCCTGCTGGCCAAGAGCATCGCCGCGATCGTCGAGACCGGTGAGCACGACGGCGAGCGGGTCGACGCCCTCGACGGTGTGGTCTTCGCCCCCGACGAGGCCTACCTCACCCTGGCGCGCTGGCGTGAGGGGGCGGCCAGCCGTCCCAGCGACTACACCGGTCAGCGGATCTTCTTCCGCTCCCTCCAGCGCCGGCCGCGGGACGAGCTCGCCACGCTCGACTACCTCTGGCGCTGGGACACCGACTGGTTCTGGTGCTCGGGAGCGCTCGGGCTGCACCGCCCCTGGGTGCGCCGGCTCTGGCCGCGCCGCTGGCGGCGCAGCAACGTGTACCACTGGCTGGTGGGGCTCGACACCCGGCTGGGCGTCGTCGACCGGCTCGACCGGCGTGCCGGACGCCCCCGTCGCGAACGGGTCGTCCAGGACGTCGAGGTGCCCGTCGAGGGGCTGCCGGAGTTCCTCGACTGGTTCGACGAGCACGTCGGGATGACCCCGGTGTGGATCTGCCCGCTGGTCGCCCGGCGCGACTGGCCCACCTACCCGCTCGAGCCCGGCAGGACCTACGTCAACGTGGGCTTCTGGGGCACCGTCCACGTCGGTCCGGACGCCCCGCAGGGGCCGACGAACAGGGCCGTCGAGGAGCAGGTGCACGCGCTCGGCGGCCACAAGTCGCTCTACTCCGAGGCCTTCTACGACCGCGAGGCCTTCGACCGGCTCTACGACGGTGCGGGGCTCGCCGCCGTCCGCGCCGTCCACGACCCCGACGACCGACTGACCTCCCTCTACGACAAGGTGGTGCGACGCCAGTGACCTCCCGGACCCTCTCCATCGGCGAGGCGGTCGCCTCCCTCCTGCGCGACGGCCTGCCCGTGCGGCTCGAGGCGTACGACGGCTCCAGTGCGGGCCCGCCCGACGCCGACATCACCCTCGAGCTGGTCTCCGAGCGCGGGCTGTTCTACCTGCTCACGGCGCCCGGCGACCTGGGCATGGCCCGCGCCTACGTCAGCGGGGACCTGCGGGTCCACGGGGTCCACCCCGGGGACCCGTACGACGCCATGCGGCTGCTCCAGAGCCACCTGCGCTTCCGCGCGCCCGCGCCCGGGGAGGCGCTGACGCTGGTCCGCGGCCTCGTCTCCGGAGTCGGGCTCGGCGTCCTCAAGCCGCCGCCCCCGCCGCCGCAGGAGCACCTGCCGCGGTGGCGGCGCACCGTGGAGGGGCTGCGGCACTCCCTGGCGCGCGACGCGGAGGTGATCGCGCACCACTACGACGTCTCCAACGCCTTCTACGAGCTGGTCCTCGGGCCGTCGATGGCCTACACCTGCGCGGTCTACCCCGACGCTGGGGCCACCTTGGAGCAGGCACAGGCGGAGAAGTTCGACCTGGTGTGCCGCAAGCTGGGCCTCCGGCCCGGTCAGCGCCTGCTCGACGTCGGGTGCGGCTGGGGCGGCATGGTCCGCCATGCCGCGCGGCACTACGGCGTGCAGGCGCTCGGGGTGACGCTGAGCCGCGAGCAGGCGTCGTACGCCAAGGAGGCCATCGACCGTGACGGGCTCGGCGACCTCGCGGAGGTGCGGCACAGCGACTACCGCGACGTCCTGGAGGGGGACTTCGACGCGATCTCCTCGATCGGGCTCACCGAGCACATCGGGGTGCGGCAGTACCCCGCGTACTTCGGCTTCCTGCGCGACCGCCTGCGGCCCCGGGGACGCCTGCTCAACCACTGCATCACCCGGCACGACAACCGGCCGAGGGAGACCGGCGCGTTCATCGACCGCTACGTCTTCCCCGACGGCGAGCTGACCGGCTCGGGCACGATCATCACCGCGGCCCAGGACGCCGGGCTCGAGGTCGTGCACGAGGAGAACCTGCGCCACCACTACGCGCTGACGCTGCGCGACTGGTGCCGCAACCTCGTGGGGAGCTGGGACGCCGCCGTCGCCGAGGTGGGGGAGGGCACCGCCCGGGTGTGGGGGCTCTACATGGCCGGCAGCAGGCTCGCCTTCGAGCGCAACGAGATCCAGCTGCACCAGGTGCTGGCGGTCCGCACCGACGAGGACGGTCGCGACGGATTCCCGCTGCGCCCGTCCTGGTGAGTAGCCTCGGCGCGTGAGTGTCCGAGCCCAGCAGCACAGCGCGACCGTCCTGCGCCGCGAGCGGCTCGCCGACCACCTGCTGCGGCTGACGCTGGGCGGCGGAGGGCTGGGCGACTTCACCAGCACGGGCGTGCCCGACGAGTGGGTCGGGCTGGTCGTGCCCGGCCAGTTCCAGAGCCGCTACTACACCGTGCGCTCCTGGGACGGCGCGGAGCTCGTCCTCGACGTGGTCGTCCACGACGTCGGCCTGGTCACCGAGTGGGCCCAGCGCCCCGACGCCGTGGTGGGTGAGACCGTGACCGTGACCGACCCCAAGGGCTCCTTCGCGCCGCCGGCCGACGCCGGCTGGCTGATGCTCGTGGGCGACCTCACCGCGATGCCCGCCATGGCCCGCATCGTCGAGAGCACCGACCTGCCCGTGCGGGTCTGGGCCGAGGTTCCCGAGCGCGTGCCCGGCTACCTCCCCGAGCACACCGAGGTGTCGTGGCTGGCCCAGCCCGGCGACGGTGTCTCCGCGCTGGCCGAGGTGGTCACCGACCTGACCTGGCCCGAGGGCCCCGGCTACTTCTGGATGGCGGGGGAGTCCGCGCAGATGCGGGCGATCCGCAAGCACCTGATGCGCGAGCGGCGGCTGCCCTCGGAGCAGTACGACGTCATGGGCTACTGGCGCGGCGGGCAGGAGCGCCAGCCGCGGGCCGTCGACCCCGGCCCCATCTGGCGGGCGGGCAAGGCCGCCGGCAAGTCCGACGAGGAGATCTGGGCCGACTACGACCAGGCACGGGAGGCCCAGGGATGAGTGAGACCACGCAGAACCAGCAGGAGCACCGCAGCGGGTTCGCCAGCTTCGTGGGGCGCCCCAACGCCGGCAAGTCCACCCTGACCAACGCCCTGGTGGGCTCGAAGGTCGCCATCACCAGCGACAAGCCGCAGACCACCCGCACCGTGGTCCGCGGCATCGTGCACCGCCCCGACGCCCAGCTGGTGCTGGTCGACACCCCGGGGCTGCACCGCCCGCGCACGCTGCTGGGTGAGCGCCTCAACGACCTGGTGACCAGCACCTGGGCCGAGGTCGACGTCGTCGCCGTGTGCTTCCCCAGCAACGAGAAGATCGGCCCCGGCGACCGGTTCATCGTGGGGGAGCTGGCCAAGGTCCGGCGCACCACCAAGATCGCGGTCGCCACCAAGACCGACCTGGCCACGCCGCAGCGCATCGGCGAGCACCTCCTGGACATCCAGGCCCTGGGCCAGGAGACGGGTACCGACTGGGCCGAGATCGTGCCGGTCTCGGCCACGGCCGGCGACCAGGTCGTTCTGCTGGCCGACCTGCTGGTGGGGATGCTCCCCGAGGGCCCCCAGCTCTACCCCGACGGTGAGCTCACCGACAGCCCGGAGGAGGTCCTCGTGGCCGAGCTGGTCCGCGAGGCGGCCCTCGACGGCGTACGTGACGAGCTGCCGCACTCCATCGCCGTGGTCGTCGAGGAGATGGGCCTGCGCGAGGGGCGGCCGGAGGGCAAGCCGCTGCTGGACATCCACGCCAACCTCTACGTCGAGCGCGACTCCCAGAAGGGCATCGTGATCGGCCGCAAGGGCGCCCGACTGCGCCAGGTGGGCACGGCCGCCCGGGCGCAGATCGAGGCGATGCTCGGCACGCCGGTCTACCTCGACCTGCACGTCAAGGTGGCCAAGGACTGGCAGCGCGACCCGCGCCAGCTGCGCAAGCTCGGGTTCTAGCCCGCCGCGCGTCCCGGCGCCCGGCTCACTGCTGGGTCTTGGCCCAGCACACCGAGCGCCGGTTCCCGGCCTCCCACTCGGCCTCGCCGAAGAAGGTGGAGCCGTAGTCGTACGACGTGGGGTAGCCCAGCCAGGCCCCGACCGAGTCGGAGCAGAAGTCGTTGGTGATCGTCGCGACCTCGGCGTCGCCCGGGTAGGGATCACCCGCCTCGCCGACCTTGATCGTGGTGACCGCCCGCCAGGTGTGCGGCTCGCTGCACGGCACCTTGGTCCCGGCCTTCACCGTCCGGCCGGTGGCGCAGACCATCCACTGGTCCGGCGGGAGTCCCTCGAGCAGGCCCTTGGCGTTCTTCGGCAGCGCCCGGTACGGGGTCAGCTGCTCGCCGCCGCCGATCACGTCGCAGCGGTACCACCGTGCTCCGGCCTCCCACGCCGCGTCGTCGGGCCGGAACCAGACCCACGACACCACGCTGCGCATCACCGCGGACTCGTCGCCGGACAGGAAGCCGGTGAAGGCACCGCTGCACTCGCCGTACACCCAGGCGCCCAGGGACGGGTCGTCGGCGTCCAGGTCGTGCAGGCTCGGCGGAAGCTCGCCGACCGCGAAGGTCTGGGCGGTGTGCCGGTCCTCGCAGGGGACGGTCGGGGTGTCGTCGCTGGGCTGCGCGACGTCCTCCGGGGTGAGCAGCCGGCACGCGCCCTTCTCGGGTGGCTCGGTGCTCCTGGCCTCCGGCCCCTCCTCGCCGCACGCGACCAGCGTGCTCGCGAGCGCGGCCGCGAGGACGAGTGTCGGGAGCCGGCGGGGGGAGAGCACGTCGGGAGGCTACCTGTCGCCGTCGGTCAGTCCGACAGCAGCGCTGCCAGCGTCCCGCCGAGGTCGCGGGCCTCCTCGAGGGCCGCCTCGTCGAGGTCGCCGAGGAGCTCGAGCACGGGGGCTGCCTGCTGCCAGGGCAGCGCGCCGGTGATCGCCAGCACCGAGCGCACCGCGCCGGTCGTGTCGTAGCGGCCGTGGACCGCCAGGCCGAAGGGCCGGCGTCCGCCAGTCCCTCCGGCCGCGCCCCCGCCGGCCGCACCGTCGTCGGCGAGCGAGCCCCCGACGTGGAGGAACAGCGAGTCGAAGAAGTGCTTGAGCGCCCCCGACATGTAGCCGAAGTTCGCGGGGGTCACCAGCAGGTAGCCGTCGGCCCCCAGCACGTCCTCGGCGCTGGCCTCCAGCGCCGGCCGCACCACCACCTCCACGCCGCTGATGTCCTCGTGCCGTGCCCCCGCGAGCACGGCGTCGGTCAGCGACCCCAGGGTCGCGGTCGGGGAGTGGTGCACCACCAGCAGGGAACGCATGGGACCGAGCCTAGGAGCAACGGCGTGACGCGGCCTCGGTCCCGGCGCGGGTGGGTCGGTACCGCCTGCAGAGCAGAAATTTTACGAAAGCAAGGTAAAGGGACGCGGTCGCTGCGACAGTGGTCCGGCGTGGACCGGGAGGGGTCCGTGCGGAGGCCGAGGAGCCGGGGGGCGGCTGTGACGGGTATGGGGGCGACGCGTGCCGGGCTGCGCCGTGCAGCGTGGCGTCGTGACACCACGTGGGTCCTGCTGCTGGCCGGCCTGCTCTCGGTGCTGGGTTGGTGGCACGTGCTCCAGCAGGATCTCGTGCTGGGGTACAAGGACGCGCTCTCGCACCTGATGATCGGGCGTCGGGTCGTCGTGGGGCAGAGCACCGGCCTGGCCCAGCTGGGCGGTATCTGGCTGCCCCTGCAGCACGTGCTGATCTCCACCCTGGCGTGGAACGACACCCTGTACCTGACCGGCTTCGCCGGCTCGTTGTTCTCCATGTGTTGCTACGTCTCGACCTGCCTCGGGCTCTTCCTGGTCCTGCGTGACCTGACCGGATCGCGCGCCGGCGGCTGGGCCGCTGCCGCAGTCTTCGGGTTGAACGCGGACGTGCTCTACCTTCAGGCCACGCCGATGGGCGAGCCGTTGATGTACGCCGGCATGGTCTGGGCACTCCTCGCCGTGCTGCGCTGGCAGGACCGGGGGACCAGCGGGTGGCTCTTCGTCGGGGCCGGCCTGTGCGCCCTGCTCGTCTGGGTCCGCTACGAGGCATGGGTCTTCTCCGCCGCGCTGTGGTGCGTGGTCGCGCACACCTGTGCCGTACGGCGGCAGCGACTGTGGCGTGGGGACCAGGCATCCCAGGGCGCGCTGCTCGTGTTCGGCTTCTACATGGCCCTCGCGGTGGCGGGATGGCTGGCGTGGAGCGCCATCGTGTTCGGCGACTGGCTGGGCTGGTACCGGGGCGCGTGGTCCAGTGTCGACCAGATGTCTCGCCTGGAGATGAGCCAGGTCGGGTCGTGGTCCCGATCCCTGCGGACCTACGCCTGGGGCGGTCTGCACACCGTGGGCTGGCTCGCCCTGGTCGGTGGGTCCGCGGGTCTGGTCCTCGCCGCGGTGCGTGAACGTGGGGGTCCCCGGTCCACCGCGCTGCTGGCCACGCTCGTGCCTGCGGGCTTCCTCGTCTACGGCCTGTGGTCAGGCAGCCAGCCGATGCGGGTGGTCGAGGTCGACGGCGATCTCTACAACCTGCGGATGGCGGTGGTGCTGCTCGTCCCGGCCGCACTGGGCACCGGCTACCTCGTCGGCTCGCTGCCGCGACCGGCGCTGTTCCCGACGCTGCCGGGCGTCGCGGCGGCCGGCGTGGCCGCGGGGTGCCTGGCGCTCCTCGCGCCCCACCTCGCGGCCGACGGCGAAGGCCCCGTGACCGAGCTGGAAGCCGACCGAGCCCGCGCCGCGTACGCCGAGCAGCGGGACGTCGGGCGCTTCGTCGCCGAGCACACGACCGGACGGGTGCTGGCCGAGTCGATCTTCAACGAGTGGGTCGTCTTCCCCAACCAGGAGCGCGTCGTCTACGAGGGCAGCCGAGGGGAGTGGGAGACCGCGCTCGACGACCCGGGGGCCCGGCCCCACGACATCGCGGTCGTGGTCATGCGGACCACCCCGGACGACGAGGACTCCGTGGCCACGGCGCTGCTCGGCTCCCCGCGACTTGCCGCGTTCGGCGTGGTGCTGCAGACCGACAACTTCCTCGTCCTCTCGAAGGGAGCAGGTGATGGGACGACCCGGGCACGACACTGAGCGGCGGGAGCACCGTCGCGAGACCGCCCAGCACACCACCACGCGGGCGCAGCGCCGCGTCGCGGCGTACGCGCTCGTGGGACTCGCGCTTCTCGGCGCCTGGTCGCCCCGCGGGCTGGGCGTGGTGCTGGTGGCGGCCGCGATGCTGTTCCTGCTGGCGTTCATGACTCTGCGCCTGGGGCTGGTGCTCGCCTCGCGCGGCTACCGCCCTCCCGAGCCGGAGCTCGGCCCGGACGAGGAGCTGCCCCGCTACACCACGCTGCACCCGATGTACGACGAGGCGCACATGATTCCCGTCGTCGTGGCGGCGATGGAGGCCGTGGACTACCCCCGCGACCGGCTCGAGTGCCTGTTGGTCCTCGAGGAGCGCGACGGGGCCACCGTGGCAGCGGCCCGTGAGGCCGACCTCCCCGACCACTTCCGGGTCGTGGTCGTGCCTGCGGTGCGCCCCTACGGCAAGCCGAAGGCCTGCAACTACGCGTTGCAGCACGCCACCGGGGAGCTGGTGGTCATCTACGATGCCGAGGACCGCCCCGAGCCGCAGCAGCTGCGCAGGGCGGCGGCGACCTTCCGGGGCGCTGCGAGACGCGGCGAGCCGCTGGGGTGCGTGCAGGCCCGATTGGTGTTCGACAACGAGGCGCCGCTTTGTGACGAGCACGGGCGGGTGCGTCGCGACGCCGAGGACTACGACGTCCGTCCCACCACCTGGACCAGTCGCCTGCTCGGCAACGAGTACGCCGTGCACTTCGACCTGGTCCTCACCGGGCTGGCGCGGCTGGGACTGCCCGTGCCCCTGGGGGGGACCTCCAACCACTTCCCGCTGGCGTTGCTGCGCGAGATCGCCTTCGCCCCGTCGCAGATGCCGGACATGCCCGCCGCCGACGACGCCTCGGTCGGCGCCTGGGATCCCTGGAACGTCACCGAGGACGCCGAGCTGGGAGGCGCGATCGCTGCTGCCGGGTGGCGCACGAGCGTGCTCGACAGTCACACCGACGAGGAGGCGTGCCTGACCGCCCGGGCGGCTGTGAACCAGCGCAGCCGGTGGGTCAAGGGCTACGCCCAGACCTCACTGGTGCTGCTGCGGCACCCGGTGCGCTCGGCGCGGGCCATGGGGCCGCTGTCCTACCTCGCCTTCCAGCTCCAGGTCGGCGGCACCTTCGTCTCCCTCGCGCTGTCACCGGTGTTCTGGGGGCTGTTCGCGGTCTACGTGCTCACCGGCTCCGACCGCATCGCCGCGCTGTTCCCGGGTCCGCTCTACTACGTCGGCATGACATTGCTGGTCGCGGGCAACCTGGCCCTGCTCACGGTGTCGCTGTACGCCGCGGAGTCCCGCGGACGACACGGCACGGTGCGCTACTTGCTTGCGGTGCTGCCGGTGTGGTGGGCGATGCTCTCGGCTGCGACCTACGTCGCCGCGCTGGAGCTTCTGTTCCCGGCCTGGCGCCCGGCGTGGAACAAGACCACCCACGGGGTGCGGCGCCGCGGCCTCGGGCGCAGGCTGGCGCTGGCGTCCGCGGGGATGCTCGCAGCCCCGGCGCCGACGCCGGTCCGCAGTGTGCCCAAGCCCGCGGTCCGCTTCCTGCCTCCCGACCGGCTCGCGCCGGCCCTCACCACCGGGTACCTTGCGCCCGGTCCACGCGCCGTCCCCGACCGGTCCAGCGCACGGGTGGTCCCACCTCCCCGGGAGCGCACGCCGCGCCCGGCGCGCCCAGTGGTCCACGAGGTGCCCAAGGCGCCGGTGCGTTGGTTGGCCCAACGGCCGCGCGAGGCCGCCGTGGTCTGAGCGCGGGGCCGCACCCGTCGCCGGTCCGGCTTCGCTCAGCCGCCCCAGCCGTGGTCGTGCGCCCACGCGACCGCCTGGGTGCGCCGGGTGGCACCGGTCTTGGCGTAGATCTGGCGGATGTAGGTCTTCACCGAGTTCACCGACACATAGATCCGGTCGGCGATCTCCTGGTTCGACAGGCCGCGACCGATGAGGACGAGCACCTCTGACTCACGCTGGGAGAGGCCGGGGAACGCCGGGGGCTCCTCGCCGCGCGGACCGTGCTCGGGCACGGGGTCACCGCGCAGCACCGCCTCGACCGCGGCCAGCAGCTCGGCGGCGCTGGCGCGCTTGGTGAGGAAGCCGTCGGCGCCGGCCTCCAGCGCCCGTCGTCGTCGCTGGGGGTGGTCGGACCACGTGAACACCAGGACCTTGGCGGGTCCGAGGGCGGGGATCTGCTCGAGTCCGCTGGACACGTCCCGACCGTCGAACGGGTCGCACAGGACGACGTCGAGCCCGGCGGTGGGACCCGGCTCGCGCAGCACCGAGAGCGAGACCCGGCCGCTGTGGGGACGCAGCATCCCGGCGAGGCCGTGGGCGACGAGCTCGGTCTCGGCGACGACGCCCAGCCGCACTGGTCTGGACGGGCGCAGTGGCATGGGCAGGAAGGTAGTGGGGCGGCTCGCGCGACACCTCGTGCGACGCCTCGCCCGATGGGGTGAATCCGGGCGACGGCGGCCCCGGTGCGGGCGCTGGGCTATGGTGGGCCCCGTCATGATGCTGCAGTCCCTCCTCCTTCGCTGCCGCAGCGAGGTCTGACGCCGGACCCCCTCGCTGCGGAGGCTCCCCTGTGCGCCGGTCACCACGACTTCCAGCCAGAGCACCAGCCACCAGCACCCAGCGAGGACACCGTGACCATCCCGCCCCAGCAGCCCAGCGGCATGCCCTTCGAGCGCTACCGCCCCTTCCCACCGATCGACCTGCCCGACCGGACCTGGCCGGGCCGCACCATCACCCAGGCGCCGCGCTGGCTCTCCACGGACCTGCGTGACGGCAACCAGGCCCTGATCGACCCGATGAGCCCGGCGCGCAAGATGCGCATGTTCGACCTGCTGGTGAAGATGGGCTACAAGGAGATCGAGGTCGGGTTCCCCTCGGCCAGCGACACCGACTTCCAGTTCGTCCGGCAGCTGATCGAGGGCGACCGGATCCCCGACGACGTGACGATCTCGGTGCTGACCCAGGCCCGTGAGGACCTGATCGAGCGCAGCGTCCAGTCGCTGGTCGGTGTGCCGCGGGCCAACATCCACCTCTACAACGCGGTGGCGCCGCTGTTCCGGCGGGTCGTGTTCAAGGCCAGCACCGACGAGGTCAAGGACATCGCCGTCCGCGGCACCGAGCTGGTCATGAAGCACGGTGAGGCGCACCTGGACATGACCGTGATCGGCTACGAGTACAGCCCGGAGATCTTCACCTCGGCCGAGCTCCCGTTCAGCCTCGAGGTCTGCGAGGCGGTCACCGACGTGTGGCAGCCCGAGGACGGCCGCGAGATCATCCTCAACCTGCCGGCGACCGTCGAGGTGGCCACCCCGAACGTCTACGCCGACCAGATCGAGTGGTTCTCGCGCCAGCTCACGCGCCGGGAGAACACCGTGATCTCCCTGCACCCGCACAACGACCGCGGTACCGCCGTCGCCGCCACCGAGCTGGCCATGATGGCCGGTGCCGACCGTGTCGAGGGCTGCCTGTTCGGCCACGGCGAGCGCACGGGCAACGTCTGCCTGGTGACCCTGGGCATGAACCTGTTCAGCCAGGGCGTCGACCCCCAGGTCGACTTCTCCGACATCGACGAGATCCGCCGCACCGTGGAGTACTGCACGCAGCTGCCGGTCCACCCGCGTCACCCGTACGCCGGCGACCTCGTCTACACCGCCTTCTCCGGCTCCCACCAGGACGCCATCAAGAAGGGGCTGGAGGACCTCGACCGCCGGGCGGCCGAGCAGGGGGTCCCGGTGCGCGAGCTGCCCTGGGAGGCGCCCTACCTGCCGATCGACCCCAAGGACGTCGGCCGCACCTACGAGGCCGTCATCCGGGTCAACAGCCAGTCCGGCAAGGGCGGCGTGGCCTACGTGCTCAAGGCCGAGCACAAGCTCGACCTGCCCCGTCGCGCGCAGATCGAGTTCTCCCGGGTGGTCCAGCAGCGCACCGACGCCGACGGCGGCGAGATGACCCCCGAGGCGATCTGGGACGTCTTCCGCGCCGAGTACCTCGACCGTGAGACCCCGCTGAAGCTGAACTCGGTGCACACCTCCTCGGCGGCCGGGCAGAAGGACGCACTCGACGTCAACGTCTACGTCCGCGGCGAGCTGCGCAGCCTGCACGGCGAGGGCAACGGGCCGCTCTCCGCCTTCGTCGACGCCCTGCTGAGCCTCGGCGGCGTCGAGCTCGGGGGAGTGGAGGACGTCCGCGTCCTCGACTACGCCGAGCACGCCCTCTCCGCGGGCGGGGACGCCCTGGCTGCGGCGTACGTCGAGTGCGCCGTGGACGGCCGGGTCCTGTGGGGGGTCGGCATCGACGCCAACATCGTGACCGCCTCGCTCAAGGCCGTCATCAGCGCCGTCAACCGCGCCTGACCGCCCGTCGAGCCGGCGCATCCTTCCGGAAAGGACGCGCCGGCTCGGCGGAGGGGATCAGTACTTCACGGGGAGCCGGACGGTGAACGTCGAGCCCTCGAGGTGCTCCGAGCGCACCCGGATGGTCCCGCCGTGCGCGGAGACGATCGCGGCCACGATGGACAGCCCCAGCCCGGTGCCCTGGATGGCCTCCTTCTGGGCGGTCGAGGAGCGGAAGAACTTCTGGAAGAGGTTCGACTGCTCCTCGGCCGGGATGCCGATGCCGGTGTCGGTGACGCTGAGCACGGCCTCGTCGCCCTGCACCTCGACCCGGGCCCGGACCACCCCGCCGTCCTCGGTGAACTTCACGGCGTTGGTCACGAGGTTCATCACGACCCGCTCGAGCTGCGTCGGGTCGCCGACGACCCGCACCGGCTCCTCGGCGGTCTCCCACAGGACGGTCAGGTCGCGCTCGTGGAGCATGGGGGCGACCGCGGCCGCCGCGCTGGCCAGCGCGTCGCCGAGGTCGACCTCCTCGGCCTCCCAGGTGATCGACTCCGAGTCCAGCCCGGCCAGCGTCAGCAGGTCGTTGCACAAGACGATGAGGCGCTGGCCGTTGCGGGCGATGGTGGCGAAGAGCGGCAGTTGGTCCTCCAGCGGCTCCACCACGGTGCCGTCCTGAAGCATCTCGGTGTAGCCGACGATGCTGGTCACCGGGGTGCGCAGCTCGTGGGAGACCGTGGACACGAACTCGTTCTTGGCCTCGTCCAGCGCCCGCAGCCGCTCGACGGCGGTGCGCTCCTTCTCCAGGGCCTGCACCAGCATGTCCTGGCCCTGGCGCTGCTCGGTGACGTCGCGGCCGACGCACAGGAAGCCCACCTGCGTGGTGACCGACGCCTCGGTCGCGCTCAGCGTCATCGACACGATGCGACGGCTCCCGTCGCGCGCCATCCACAGCCAGTCGCGGGCCGGCAGCTCGCCCTCGCCGACGCCCCGCACGAGGGCGTCGAAGGCCTGCTCGGGGTCGCGGGTCCCGAGCCGCTCGGCGACCTGGTCGGGGTCGAGCAGGTCGACGAAGCGGTGACCGATCTGGCGGGTGGCGTCCTGGTCGAGCATCAGCTCGGCACCGGCGTTGAAGACGGTGATGAGCCCGTCCTGGTCGACACCGATGATCGCGGTGGTGATCGCGGCACGCATCAGGTGCGAGACCAGGCCGGAGCTGGCGCGCTCGGTCGTGACGTCGATGCCGGTCAGCACGGCGTACGCCGGCAGGTCCTGCTCGTCGCGCACCATGTTGTTGCTCCACAGGATGCGCAGCTTCTTGCCGTCCCGCGTCGTCGCCTCGCCCTCACGCACCACGGGCTGGCCGGAGCGGTTCGGCCAGACGAACAGCGCCTCGAGGTCCGGCGTCGCGCTGGCCGCCAGCGTGGTCTCGGAGACCTTGCGGCCCAGCAGGTCCTCCTCCCGCCAGCCGGTCAGGTCGGTGGTGGCCTGGTTCGCCCGGACGATCCGTCCCTCGCGGTCGGTGACCAGGATGACCGCGGCGGTGGTGTCGAGGGTGGCGGAGGTGAGGCGTTCGGCTGCTTCCAGGCCCTGCCGGGCGACGTGCTCGGCGGACACGTCGAGCAGCTGCGCGGACCAGATCGGGCTGCCGTCGTCGCCCGGGTGCGAGAGCCGGCTGAGGGCGACCTCCACCCGCGAGGCGTCGTCGTGGCGCAGGCTCACCCGTCCGCGCCAGGACTGCCCGGAGACCAGCCGCGGCCCGAGCTCGGCGGGGGTCGCCAGCAGCTCGTCGAGATCGGCACCGACCAGGGTCCCGGCGGGGCGCCGGACCACGTCGGCCGCGGTGTCGTTGGCGTCGGCCACGCGCAGGACGCCGTGGTCGATGCGCAGGATCAGCTGCCCCAGCAGCGAGTCGGTGAAGTTGCGCCGGAACAGGACCTCCTCGGCGGTGACCTGTGCCACCAGGCGGTTGCGATCGGCCAGGACGATGGCCAGCGGCACCGTGAGCAGGGAGGCGCACACCAGGTAGAGCTGGCACAGTGCCGCGGCCGAGACCTGGGTGGTGTTGCCCTCGTCGATCTCGGCGGCGAACGGCCCCCAGCCCAGCGCGTTGAGGTAGGTCGTGACGGCGGCGAAGGCGATCAGCTCGGCGGCCACCACGCGGATGTCGAAGCGCAGGGCCGCCCAGACAAGGAAGGTCAGCGGCAGGAAGGTGAGCGCCAGCTCCTGGGCCGGCATGAACACCAGGACCACCGACAGGGCCAGGGCGGTGACCTGCAGCGGCAGCTCCCCGGGCCGGTCCCGGTGTGCGCGGGTCCGCCAGGTCAGCGCGAGCGGGACCAGGACGAGCACCGCCGCCGCGTGGGAGGTCAAGGTCGACCGGGCGGTCGAGAGGAAGCTGCCGTCGGCCAGGCCGACCACGGCCAGGGCGGCGCCCACGGCGATCACGACCCCGCCGGCCACGGCGGCCGCGACGAGGCGCATGAAGTCCTGCAGGGTCACGAGGGCCGGAGGGCCGCCCTGCGGGCGGGCGCGCAGCACCAGTCCGGCCACCACGGCCTCCGCGGCGTTCGCGACACCGAACGCCGCCGAGATGCCCCAGTCGCGACCACCGGTCACGTTCGCCAGCCCGGTCACCGCGACCAGCCCCACCGTGACCAGGAGCAGGCGGTCGAGTCCCGGCCGGCTCAGCGCCACCAGGGCCACCGCCAGTCCCGCAGCCGGCCACCAGCCCGCGACCGGGTTGTCCTCGGGGCGCATGGCCACCGACGTCACGGCGGCCACGTAGATGGACACCAGCAGCAGCAGCGACCCGCGCAGGCCCACCCGCGGAGTCGTGGGGACACCCGCAGCCGGGCCGGCGAGGGCTGCCGGTCCGGGGCTGGGGGTGCGTGCGGGGGTGGTGACCGTGGTGGCCATGGGGTCATTGTCGCGGTCCGAGCCCCTCGAGGTGCGCGGTCCCGCTAGATTCCCCGCATGCTGGTCTCCGAGCGTGTCGGTCAGTTCTTCTGCGACTCCGAGGACGGACGGGACCGGCTGGAGTACACCGAGTACGGCGCGGGCGACTCCTGGGTCGTGCTCCTGCACGCCCCGCTGCTGACCCGGCGCATGCACGAGCCGCTGGCGCGGGCCCTGGCCGCGACGGGCCTGCACGTCGTCGTGCCCGACCTGCTCGGCCATGGCCGCTCCGACCGCCCGGCGGATCCGCTCGCCTACTCCGTCGAGGCCTTCGGCGAGCACGTGGTGGCGCTCCTGGACCACCTCGGGGCCGGCGAGGCCGTCCTGGGGGGCACCTCGATCGGCGCCAACGTCGCACTGGAGGTCGCGGTGAGGGCCCCCGACCGGGTGCGCGGGTTGCTGCTGGAGGCGCCGGTCCTCGACAACGCCCTGGAGACCGGGCTGCTCGCGGCCTCCCCGCTGCTCCTCACCGCCCGGGTGCTGCCCGTCGCCCTCGACGCGGCGCGGATCGCGAGCCGCCCGGTGCCGCGGTCCCTGCTGCCGTTCTGGGCGGGCATCGCCGTCGACGCCCTGGACCAGCGGTCGGGTGCCACGGCTGCTCTGCTCCACGGCCTCCTGTTCGGCAGGTTGGCGCCGCGGTCGAGGGAAAGGCGCCAGATCTCCGTGCCCACGCTGGTCGTCTCCCACCCGCGTGACCCGCTGCACCGCACCTCCGACGCCGATCTCGTCGCGTCCGAGATCCCGGGCGCCGAGCTGGTCCGGGCCCGGGGCGTCCTGGAGTGGCGGCTGCACCCGGAACGGCTGACCGGTGCCGCCACCGGGTTCTGCCAGAGCTGCTGGCGGGCCCCGCGCCGGCACCGCCGCGCCGCCGGGCGCTGACGGCCACCCGTGCCTCGGCGGGGCACAATGGTGGGGTGCCTCTCTACCGCGACGAGGCGGTCGTGCTGCGCACGCACAAGCTGGGCGAGGCCGACCGCATCATCACGCTGCTGACCCGCCAGCACGGCCGGGTCCGCGCGGTCGCGCGCGGGGTGCGGCGTACGTCCTCGCGCTGGGGCTCCCGGTTGGAGCCGTTCACCCACGTCGACCTCCAGCTCGCCGACGGCCGCAGCCTGGACACCATCACCCAGGCGGAGACGCTCACGCCGTTCGCCGGCCGGATGGGTGGCGACTACGAGCGCTACACGGCGGGCACCGTGATGCTGGAGACCGCCGAGCGGTTGGTGACCGAGGAGCGGGAGCCGGCCACGCAGCAGTTCCTGCTCCTCGTCGGCGGGCTGCGGGCCATGGCGGCAGGGGAGCTGGGTCCGAGCCAGGTGCTCGACTCCTACCTGCTGCGCTCGCTCTCGGTGGCCGGGTACGCCCCGACCTTCGACGGCTGCGCGCGCTGCGGGCTCGAAGGACCGCACCGCTGGTTCAACGCCTCGATGGGTGGCGTGCTGTGCACCACCTGCCGGGTGCCGGGGTCGGCCAGCCCGTCGGAGGGCACCGTGGTGGTGCTCGGCGCCCTGCTCGCGGGGGACTGGGCCGTCGTGGGCGCGGCCGAGCCCCGGACCCTGCGCGAGGCGAGCGGTCTGGTGTCGGCCTACCTGGCCTGGCACCTCGAGCGCGGCCTGCGCTCGATGGAGCACGTCCAGCGCTGAGCCCGGTCCTCGCCCGTCCCGGCGAGGCGAGGGGCCGAAGCGCTGCCCGGCGGCGGACCGGGATGCCATGCTGTCCCCGCGACATCCGGCGCGAGGAGAGCTGGGAGGGGGGCGGATGCGGTTCGGCCCACGCGCTCTGCGCCACTTCGTCGGGCTGTTCGACCTGGTCGACGACCCGGACCCGCGGTTGCTCCAGACCGCCTTCGCCGCGCTGGTCGCGTTGGACACGGTGCTCCGCGCCCTGGTCGGCACACCCCTCGGCCGGACCGTCGGCCCGGTGGTCGGCCTCTCGCTCCTGGCGCTGGTCACGGCCGCGGTGTGGCTCGCGCCCCGTGCCCGCCCGTCCACGGAGCGGGCCGCCCTCGTCGTCGGCGTGCTCGACCTCGCCGTGATCGGGATGGTCCGGCTCGTCCCGGAGGGGTCGGCCGCGGGGATCCTCGTGGTGCTGCCGGCGCTGTGGCTGGCCCGGAACCGGGGTACGCGCGGAGCGGCACTCGCCGGGGTGGGCGCCGCGCTCGTCGTGTCGGTCCCCGGGTTGGCCTACCACGGGGTCGAGGGGGCGGCGCTGACCCGCGCGGCGCTCCTGCCGCTGGTCGGGTGGCTCGCCGGCCTCGGCGTCGCCTCGGCCGTCGCCCGCGCCGAGGCCGAGCGACAGGTCTCCGCCACGATCCTCGACACGGTCGACGTCGGTCTGGTGCTGCTGGACGCGCAGGGGCGCTACCTGCGGGCCAACAAGCGGCACCAGGACTTCATCGACCTGGCCTTCCCCGACGGTCACGCCGGCCGGGCCGGGCAGCTCGGTGCGGTGCACCACCCCGACGGCCGGGTCGTGAGCCGCGAGGAGATGCCCAGCCTGCGTGCCAGCCGTGGGCAGGAGTTCGACGACCTGCGCATCTGGTGCGGCGACGACCCGGTGACCCGGCGCGCCCTCTCGGTCTCCTCGCGCATCCTGCGCGACGACCAGGGTCGGGTGGCGGGGGCAGCCCTGGCCTACAAGGACGTGACCGACCTGGTGCGGGCCATCGAGGTCAAGGACGAGTTCGTCTCGACCGTCTCGCACGAGCTGCGCACCCCGCTGGCCTCGATCGCCGGCTACCTCGAGGTGGTGCTGGACCGCGACGACCTGCCCGGCCCGGCCGCCGAGCACCTGCGGGTCGTCGAGCGCAACACGGTGCGGCTGGACAGGCTGGTCGGCGACCTGCTCGCGACCGCCCAGGCCGGGCAGGGCCCGGTGCCGCTGGAGCGTGCGACCTGCGACCTGGCGGTGCTGGTGCGGGAGTCGGTCGAGACGGCGGCCCCGGCCGCGGCGGCCGCGGGGATCGCGTTGAGCCGGTCGGGTCCGGAGACCGTGCCGGTGACCATCGACCCCCGACGGCTGGGTCAGGTGATCGACAACCTGCTCTCCAACGCGCTCAAGCACACCGCACGGGGTGGATGCGTCGGTGTGGTCCTGACCACCGAGACCGACCGGGTCGAGGTGGCGGTGAGCGACACCGGTACCGGCATCCCCGCCGTGGACCGTGACCGGCTCTTCGACCGGTTCCACCGCAGCAGCACCAGCCGCGCGCTGGCGATCCCGGGCGTCGGTCTGGGGCTCTCCATCGCTCGCGACATCGTGGCCGCCCACGGTGGCCGGATCGAGCTCGAGAGCGAGGTGGGGCGGGGCACCACCGTGCGGGTCAGGCTGCCGCTGGACAGGGAGGGGGCCGGCCCGGCGCCCGTCGGGCCGTAGGCTCCGGACTCGTGAAGCGAGCCGTCCGTCCCCCGACACCGCACCCCTCGGGAGCCCGTCCGCCGGCACTGCCCCGCGAGCTCGTCCCCGGGCACGTGGCCATCGTCATGGACGGCAACGGCCGGTGGGCCAAGCAGCGCGGGCTGGCCCGCACCAAGGGTCACGAGGCGGGCGAGCACTCGCTCTTCGACGTCGTCGAGGGAGCGATCGAGATCGGGGTCAAGGCGATCTCCGCCTACGCCTTCTCGACCGAGAACTGGTCACGCAGCCCCGACGAGGTCCGCTTCCTGATGGGGTTCAACCGCGACGTCATCCGCCGTCGCCGGGACGAGATGCACGAGCTGGGCGTCCGGGTCCGGTGGGCGGGGCGGGCGCCGCGACTGTGGCGCTCGGTCGTCAAGGAGCTGCAGGTCGCCGAGGAGATGACCCGCGACAACGACGTCCTGACCCTCACGATGTGCGTCAACTACGGCGGCCGCGCGGAGCTGGCCGACGCCGCCCGATCGCTGGCCCGCGAGGTCGCGGCCGGCCGCCTCGACCCCGAGAAGATCGACGAGAAGCGCTTCGCGCGGCACCTGTACCTGCCCGACCTCCCCGATGCCGACCTCGTCTGGCGGACCTCGGGGGAGCAGCGGCTCTCCAACTTCATGCTGTGGCAGGCGGCGTACTCCGAGATGGTCTTCACCGACGTCCTGTGGCCCGACGTGGACCGCCGCGCGCTGTGGCGTGCGATCGAGATCTACGCCGAGCGCGACCGCCGGTTCGGTGGCGCCCTCCCCAATCCCGAGCTGCCCGATCCCGAGCTGCCCGACTCCTGAGACCGCCGCACCGTCGGCGTGACGACCGGGCTGTGACGTCGTTCACCCGGGTGTGAAGACCCTCGGAGCCGCAGTCGCCCTCTCCGCCCTGCTCGCGGGGGTGGGGCTGGCCCCCGCCCAGGCGGGCGGTCGCGCCGACGACCCTGCCGTGGGCTCCCCGGAGTACCTCGCGCGCGACGCCCAGAACATCGCCGACGCCTACGGCCGGATCACCGAGCAGCAGCTGGGCGACCCGGCGTACGTCCCTGCGCTCGTCTCCCAGGGGACCCTCGTCGGCGTCGCCCAGCTCCTCGAGCAGGCGGCCACCCCGGACCGTCCCTCCCTGACCGCGGGGGCGTTCGTGCCCGGGTGGAACGTCGGCAACCCCTACCGGGCGGACTGGGACGGCACCCGCGGTCGGATGCGCGACGTCGCCTTCACCAACCGCTACGGCGCGCTTCTGCGCGGCACCGTGTACGCCCCGCTGCGCCGGGCCCGGGACCCCTACACCGGCCGGCGCATCAAGGGCCGACTCCCCGGTGTCGTCATCACCGAGGGGTCCGTGCAGGGCTCTGAGGGGATGTACCGCTGGCTGGCCCAGGACCTCGCCGAGCGCGGTTACCTCGTGCTGACCTACGACGTGCAGGGCCAGGGCACCAGCGAGACGCTGCCCCACGACGGGACGCTCAACGGTGTCCCGAGCCAGCAGATCGACAACTTCGTGGTCGGCACGCAGGACGCCCTCTCGTTCTTCACCTCCACCCCGCGGGACCCCTACCCGGACCATGGTGCACGGGCCGACCTGGTCGACCCCCACAACCCCTGGCACCGGCTGTTCGACCGACGCCCGGACCGTCGCCCCAACGCCCCCGGGCGCACGACGCGCATCGCCGTCGTGGGGCACTCGATGGGCGCCGCCGCCGTCACGCAGGTGCAGGGCGTCGACGACCGGGTCTCGACTGTCGTGGCGCTGGACAAGCTCGGGCTGAACACCTCCTCGGGCACCGACGGTGGTGACGCCTTCGAGCCGGTGGTCCCGGCCCTGGCGGTGCAGTCGGAGTACGGCTTCACCGTGAGCCCGTGGTTCATGGCCGGCGGGTCCCCCATCACTCCCCAGCCCTCACCGCAGGGCCCGGACCCGCGTCGCGAGCGCGCCACCGGGTACGACGCGTGGCGCGACGCCGGCGTCGACTCGATGCTCGTGGTCCCGCGCGCCTCCACGCACCTGGAGTACACCGACATCCCGCTCGTCCTCCCGGCCAGCCGCTGGGGCCAGGCCCTCACCAGCGCCTACGTCCAGCGCTGGCTCGAGCACTACCTCAAGCACCGCACGCCCGTGCGCAGCCTGCTGGCCACGCGGCTGCGCTACCTGGAGCCCTCGAGCTCGGGGGAGTGGGTGCCGGTGGTGCTGGAGCGCGACCCGCTGCTGTCGTTCTACTACTGCTCGGCGATGCACCTGCGCCGTGGCGCGATCGACGACGGCGACCTCACCGACGTCGGCTGCTAGCTGCCCGCCACCCCCGCGCAGGACGGGCAGGTCCCGAAGATCTCCAGCGTGTGGCTGACCTGCGCGTAGCCGTGCTCGGCGGCGATCGAGCGCGTCCACCGCTCCACGGCCGGTCCCTCGACCTCCACGGTCCGACCGCAGTCGCGGCAGACCAGGTGGTGGTGGTGGGTGCGCGAGCAGGCCCGGTAGATCGCCTCGCCGCCCTCGGTGAGCAGCCGGTCGATCTCCCCGGCGTCGGCCAGCCGCTGCAGGGTGCGGTAGACGGTGGCCAGCCCCACGGCCTCCCCGCGCCGGCCGAGCAGCTCGTGGATCTCCTGCGCGGAGCGGAAGTCGTCGAAGGAGGCGATCGCCTCGGCGACGGCACGTCGCTGCCGGGTCGGGCGCAGCCCCGCAGGGTGCTCCCCGCGGTGCTCAGTGCTCGTCATAGTGCCTCCCGTGCGGGGCGTGCCGGTGGCCGTCGTGGAGGTAGTCGACGTGGTCACCGTGGGGGACCGCGACATGGCCGCAGTCCTCCCCGTGCTGGTGGGTGTGGCCCTCGCTCACGTCGTGGTGGTCATCGGGGACCTCGTCGTCGAAGGGCTCGGTCAGGTGCTGGTGGCGCCGCAGCCACAGCCCCACCGGCCAGGTGACGACGAAGCCTGCGAGGGCGAGCAGCACGATCGTCGGCCCGGGGGCGACGTCCGCACGCGAGGAGGCGAACGCCGAGACGAGCAGGCCGCCGACCGACGCGCCGAGCCCCAGCAGCATCGCGGCGCCGAGGGTCGTGCGGAAGGACCGGGTGAGCTGTTGGGCAGTGGCGACCGGCACCACCATGAGGGCGGAGACCAGCAGCAGGCCGACGGTGCGCATCGCCACGGCCACGCTGACGGCGGCCAGCACGGCGACGAGGATGTTGTAGACGCGGACGTTGAGCCCGGCGACCCGCGCGAACTCCTGGTCCTGGGCGACGGCGAAGAGCTGGGGGGAGAGGCCGAGGCAGACGACCACCACCACAGCGGCGAGCACCATGGTCACCAGGACGTCCGCCGCGGAGATGGTCGTGATGGACCCGAAGAGGTAGCTCTGCAGGCCGGCGGCGCTCTGACCGGCCAGGCCGGTGATGAGGACGCCGCCGGCGAGACCGCCGTAGAACAGCAGGGCCAGGGCGACGTCACCGTTGGTGTGCCCCCGCTCGCGGATCACCTCGATGAGGATCGCGCCCACGACGGCGACGGCCACGGCCGTCCAGGTGGGCGAGGTCCCGGTGAGCAGGCCGAGGGCGACACCGGTGACGGCGACGTGGCCGATTCCGTCGCCCATGAGGGCCAGGCGACGCTGGACGATGTAGGTCCCCACGGCGGGCGCGGCCAGGCCGGTGAACACCGCGGCCAGGAGGGCTCGCTGCATGAACGGCAGCGACAGCAGCTCGAACGTGCTCATCGGCCCTCCTGGTGGCGGTGGTCGAGTGGTCCGAAGACGGGCGGCACGACGTCGTGCCGGGTGCGGTGCAGGTGGTCGACGTGGTGGACGTGGCCGCCGTCGGGCAGCAGCCCGGGGGACGCGTGGTCGCCCAACGGCGCCCCGTCGTACGCGACCCGGCCGTGCCGCATGACGACGGAGCGGTCGACCAGGTCGGCCAGGGGGCCGAGCTCGTGCGCGACCAGGACGATCGTCGCGCCCCGGGACTTCAGCACCGACAGGGCCCGGGCGAGCGCCTCCTGGCTGGCCAGGTCCACCCCGGCGGTGGGCTCGTCGAGGAAGAACAGCTCGGGCTCGCCGGCCAGCGCCCGGGCGATCAGCACGCGCTGCTGCTGGCCCCCGGAGAGCTGCGAGACCCCGTCCCCGGCGCGGTCGGCGAGCCCCACGACCTCCAGGGCGTCGCGGATCGCCGCACGGTCGGCCGCCCCGAGCGGTCGAAGGAGGCGTCGCCGGGTGAGCCGACCGGAGGCCACGACCTCCCACACCGAGGCCGGTACGCCGGATGCGGCCCCACCGCGCTGAGGCACGTACCCGACGCGGGCCCAGGCGTGGAAGCGCTCGAGGTCGGTGTCGAAGAGCCGCAGCCGGCCCGAGGTCAGGGGGCGCAGCCCGACCAGGGCGCGCACGAGCGTGGACTTGCCCGACCCGTTGGCGCCCATCAGCGCGACGAACTCCCCGGGCTCGACCCGCAGGTCCACGTGACGCAGGACGGGACGACCGCCGATGGCGACCGCCCCGTCCTCGAGGTGCACGGGTGCTACCGGCATCCGTTGGCCTCCTGCAGGGCCTCGAGGTTCGCCTCCATGAGGGAAAGGTAGTCCTCGTCGGCGGTGTCGTCGCTCAGCCCCTCGATCGGGTCGAGCACCGCGGTGTCCACGCCGGTGTCGCGGGCCAGGGTCTCGGAGAGGGCGCGCGGGGCGAGGGTCTCACCGAAGACGGTGGTGACGCCCTCGTCGCGGATCAGTGCCTGCAGCTCGCCGAGGTCGGCCGGCGTGGGCTCGGCGCCGGGGGACAGGCCGGCGATGCCGTGGAAGTCCAGGCCGTAGCGGCCGAGGTAGCCGAAGGCGTCGTGGGAGACCACGACCACGTCGCGCTCGCAGTCGGCCAGCCCGCTGGTCCAGGTGGCGTCGAGGACCTCGAGCTCCTCCACGAGCGCGGCGGCGTTGGTGGAGTACTCCTCGGCGTGGTCGGGGTCGATCGCGGCGAGCTCCTCGGCGACGGCGCCGGCCAGGTCGGCCATCAGCAGCGGATCGAGCCAGAAGTGCGGGTCCTCGTCACCGTGGTCGTGCCCGTCCCCTTCGGCGTGCTCGTCCTCCTCGGCGTGCTCGTCCGCCCCCTCGGCGTGCTCGTGCTCCTCGGCGACCGGTCGCAGGGCGACGACGTCCTCGACGTCCAGGACCCTCCCCGTGCCGTTCTGCTCGACGGCGTCGGCGACGACCGGCTGCAGCGCCTCCTCCAGCAGGACGAGGTCCGCGCCCGCCACGGTGGCGGTCTGGGCGACCGTGAGCTCGAGGTCGTGCGGCTCCTGGCCGGGGCCCGTCAGGACGGTGAGGTCGATGAGCTCGCCGCCCACCCGCCGGGCCACGAACTCCAGCGGGTAGAACGACGCGGCCACGGACGGGGCGCCGTCGCTCCCGGTGGAGTCACCGGAGCCCGTGGCGTCGGAGAACGCCGAGCAGGCGCTCAGCGCCACCGTCCCGGCAAGGAGGAGGACAGCGGCGCGGACGGCCCGGCGGGCGGGGGCCGAGTTCATGAGAACGATTCTCACGATGAATGAGAATCGTTGTCAACTCAAGCGGGGCGGACGGCGCCGGGGACGACTCACGTACGCTGCCGACGTGCTGGTGGTCACGCGGTTCCGGGTCCCCGAGGGCGACGTCGACTCCTTCCGTGACGACCTCGGCACCGCCCACGAGGCGCTGGCCGCGTGCCGTGGGTACGTCGACGGGACCGTGGGCCGCAACGTCGACGAGCCGGACCTGTGGGTGCTCAGCACGCGCTGGGAGAACGTCGGTGCCTACCGCCGGGCGCTCTCGTCGTACGACGTCAAGATGCGCGCGGTGCCGGTGCTCTACCGGGCCGTGGACGAGCCCAGCGCCTACGAGGTCGTGGACCCCGGGACCGACCTGAACGTCGCGTCGGCACGCTCGTTAGGCTGAGCGCTCGGTCGGCAGCCAGCCGACGTCCTCCCGCACCAGAGAGCGAGCCCACCCGTGGCCAAGCCGCCCCCGTCCGCCGTCGACAACGTCGTCTCCCTGGCCAAGCGCCGAGGCTTCGTCTACCCCTGCGGCGAGATCTACGGCGGCACCCGCTCCGCGTGGGACTACGGCCCGCTCGGGGTGGAGCTGAAGGAGAACATCAAGCGCCAGTGGTGGAAGGCGATGGTCCAGCAGCGCGACGACGTCGTCGGCCTGGACTCCTCGATCATCCTGCCCCGCCAGACGTGGGAGGCCAGCGGCCACGTCGACACCTTCAGCGACCCGCTCACCGAGTGCCAGTCCTGCCACAAGCGCTTCCGGGCCGACCACCTGCAGGAGGCGGTGGCCGAGAAGAAGGGCATCGAGGACCCCGACTCCGTGCCGATGGCCGAGATCGCGTGCACCAACTGCGGCACCCGCGGCGCGTGGACCGAGCCCAAGCAGTTCTCCGGCCTGCTCAAGACCTACCTCGGCGTCGTCGAGGACGAGTCGGGCCTGCACTACCTGCGCCCCGAGACCGCCCAGGGCATCTTCCTCAACTTCGCCAACATCGTGACCAGCCAGCGGATGAAGCCCCCGTTCGGCATCGCCCAGATCGGCAAGTCCTTCCGCAACGAGATCACGCCGGGCAACTTCATCTTCCGTACCCGCGAGTTCGAGCAGATGGAGATGGAGTTCTTCGTCAAGCCGGGCGAGGACGAGGAGTGGCACCAGTACTGGATCGACACCCGCACCCAGTGGTACGTCGACCTCGGCATCGACCCCGAGAACCTGCGCCACTACGAGCACGCGCAGGAGAAGCTCTCGCACTACTCCAAGCGCACCGTCGACATCGAGTACCGCTTCCGCTTCGCCGGCTCGGAGTGGGGCGAGCTCGAGGGCATCGCCAACCGCACCGACTTCGACCTCTCCACGCACGCGAAGCACTCGGGCAAGGACCTGTCCTACTACGACCAGGCCGGCAACGAGCGCTACACGCCCTACGTCATCGAGCCGGCAGCCGGCCTCTCGCGCAGCCTGATGACCTTCCTGGTCGACGCCTTCCACGAGGACGAGGCGCCCAACACCAAGGGCGGTGTCGACAAGCGCACCGTGCTGCGGCTCGACCCGCGGCTGGCGCCGGTCAAGGTCGCCGTGCTGCCGCTCTCGCGCAACGCCGACCTCTCGCCCAAGGCCCGCGACCTCGCTGCCGAGCTGCGCAAGCACTGGTACGTCGACTTCGACGACGCCGGGGCGATCGGCAAGCGCTACCGCCGCCAGGACGAGATCGGCACGCCGTACTGCGTCACCGTCGACTTCGACACCCTCGAGGACGGGGCGGTCACCGTGCGTGAGCGCGACACCATGCAGCAGGAGCGGATCGCGATCGACGGGATCAGCGGCTACTTCGCCCAGCGGTTCCTCGGCGCCTGAGGGCCTGGGCCGTGCACAATGGCGCGATGCGGACGAGGCTGGTGGGACTGACCCTGGCGGCGCTGCTGCCGGCCGTGGTGCTGGCGGGCTGCTCCGGCTCCGACGACCCCGGGGCCGACCCGTCGGCCACCCCGACGGTCACGGAGTCACCCAGCGAGGAGCCCTCGGCGACCCCGTCGCTCGACGTGCCCGACGGGGTCGAGCTGACCACCCAGGGCTCGGCGCTGGAGCTGGGCGACACCGCGACGGTGGCCTACGAGGTCGACCAGTCGACCGTCGGGGTGCTGGGGATCACGGTGACCGACATGCGACGGACGACCTTCAAGCAGTCCTTCCAGGGCTGGAAGCTCGACAAGTCCCTGAAGAAGGCCACCCCCTACTTCGTCGAGGCGACGTTCAAGAACAAGGGCGAGGCCGACCTCGGGGGCGAGCGCCCGCCGCTCTACATCGTGGACGGCAACGACACCCTGGTGGAGTCCTCGACGTTCGTCAGCGACTTCGACGCCTGCCCCTCGAAGGACTTCCCGAAGAAGTTCAAGCCGGGCAAGAAGGTCTCCACCTGCCTGGTCTACCTCGCCCCGGACGCCGGCGAGCTGGTGGCCGTGTCGTTCCGCCCGGCCCAGGAGTACAACCCGATCACCTGGTCCGGCGACGTGCTCAAGCTGGGCGCGAAGCGGAAGGGCTGAGCGCCAGCAGCAGGCCCGCGTGGCGCCGTACCCGGCCGCCGGCCTCGGCGAGCAGCAGCCCGCCGGGCAGGTGGTCCCACGGCTTCTGCTTCAGGTAGGCCGCCCAGCCGGCCCGACCGCTGGCCAGGCGGGGGTAGTCGACCCCGCAGCAGGTGCCCGTCGGGCGGAGGGGGCGCCGACCCGCCGTGCCCGACGTGAGTCGCACCCCGTCCGCCCAGGCACCGGAGCCGCGCTCGGCGACGTAGGCGCGCTCGTGCTGCGGCTGCCAGATCCAGCTCCGGACGGTGACGCCGTGCCGCAGCTCCGCGAGCATGGTGGCGTGGTCCGGTGAGCCGGCCACGAAGTGCCTGGTGCCGTCGACGGGGTCGACGGTGAAGGCGTGGTCGGCGGTGGGCAGGCCCCGCAGCAGCGCGGGGTCGGCGCTGACGGCCTCCTCGCCGACCACCAGTGCCCCGGGGTGCGCCGCCCGCAGGGCGGCCGACAGGGCGACCTCGGCCTCGCGGTCGGCCACCGTCACCAGGTCGCCGGGTCGGCGCTTGCTGGAGACGTCGGTGGAGGAGAGCCGGCCGAACCGGGGGGTGACGTGCTCGGCCACGACCTCGCGCACCAGGTCCAGCACCGCGTCGGTGTCCATCGGCCGATTCACCCGCACAGCCTGCCAGGCGGCACCATGGAGCCATGTCCGACGCTCCCGGACCGACCTCCGGTCTCACCCTCGGCCCGCTCCACGTGCCGACCCCGGTGGTCCTGGCCCCGATGGCCGGGATCACCAACGCCGCCTACCGTCGCCTGTGCGCCGAGCAGGGCGCGGGGCTCTACGTCTGCGAGATGATCACGAGCCGTGGCCTGGTCGAGGGCGACCAGCACACGAGGGACATGCTGGTCTTCGACGAGCTCGAGACGGTCCGCTCGGTGCAGCTCTACGGCACCGACCCCGTCTACGTCGGCAAGGCGGCGGAGATCCTGTGTGCCGAGTACGGCGTCGCGCACATCGACCTGAACTTCGGGTGCCCGGTCCCCAAGGTGACCCGCAAGGGCGGCGGCGGTGCCCTGCCGTGGAAGCGCGGCCTCCTGGGGGAGATCCTCGAGCACGCCGTCCGGGCCGCGAGCCGCTACGACGTGCCGGTGACGATGAAGACCCGCAAGGGCATCGACGAGGACCACCTCACCTACCTCGACGCCGGGAGGATCGCGCAGGAGAGCGGGTGCGCAGCGATCGCGCTGCACGGTCGCACCGTGGCGCAGGCCTACTCCGGACAGGCCGACTGGGACGCCATCGGCGAGCTCGCGGCGTCCGTCGAGATCCCGGTGCTCGGCAACGGTGACATCTGGGAGGCCGGCGACGCGGTGCGGATGGTGCAGCAGACCGGCGCCGCGGGCGTCGTCGTCGGCCGGGGCTGCCTGGGCCGCCCCTGGTTGTTCCGCGACCTCGCGGCCGCCTTCGCCGGCGAGCAGGTCGCGACCCTGCCGACGTTGGGGGAGGTGCGCGACATGATGCGCCGCCACGCCGAGCTGCTGTGCCAGCACATGGGGGAGGAGCGCGGCTGCAAGGAGTTCCGCAAGCACGTCTCGTGGTACCTCAAGGGCTTCGCGGCCGGCGGCCACATGCGCCGCAGCCTCGGACTGGTGAGCACCCTGGCCGACCTCGACGGCCTGCTGGCCGACCTCGACCCCGACGAGCCGTTCCCGGTGGCCGAGCTCGGCACCCCCCGGGGTCGGCAGGGCTCCCCGCGGGACCGCGTGGTGCTGCCGGAGGGCTGGCTCGAGGACTCCGACGGCAGCGGTTGCGCCGTCGAGGAGGACCTCCACTCAGGCGGCTGAGGGCCGACGCGAGTGGCCCGGACCACACGGGGTGAGGGGGAACACCCGTGAGGAAGAGGTCAAGATTCGGACACGATTCGCCGTCTGTGGTTCAGTGAACGACGCGTACCGGTCGGTAGTCGACCGGCCACGCACATCCCCCGACCCCGACAGCTAAGGATCAGCGCTGTGGCAGACCATCGCCACAAGCGGGACACCGATGCCCGCCGGACGCCGCGAGCGACCCTCGTGGCCGGCCCTCTCGCCCTCGTCGCCACCACCTTGGTGGTCTCCCTGGGAGTCGTCCTCGGTGGCGGCCCCGTCCCGGAGGCCGTCACCGCACGCACCACCGCCGCCGACCTCCGGCAGGTCACCGACGGCTCCGGCCTCGGTGCCCGTGACTCCGTCCTGAGCCGGTCCTCGGACCGCTCGGCCGTCAAGGGCGCGACGCTGGAGAAGGAGCAGACCAAGCTCGAGCGCGTGCTGTCGCCGAAGGCGGTGGAGCGTGCGATCAAGAAGGCCGACACCAAGCTCTGGACGACCGCGCCGCTCAACCTGTGGAACGAGCCGGGCAAGAAGGCCAAGAAGGTCGGACAGGTCGCTGCCGAGCGCAAGGTGCTCGTCACCGGCCGGCACCTCTACGGCCGCGACGAGGTCGTCGTGGACGGCAAGGCGCGGTGGGTGACCAAGGGCTACCTGCAGAAGGAGAAGCCCGAGGCGCGGCCCGCGGCCGCGAGCACCGCCGCCAGCTGCACCAACGGCACCAGCGTGCCCTCCGGCGTGAGCCCGAACATCGCCAAGGTCCACCGGGCGGTGTGCGCGCAGTTCCCGAGCATCACCACCTACGGCACGTTCCGTGGCGACGGCGAGCACGCCCGTGGCCTGGCGGTCGACATCATGGTCTCCGGCGAGCTGGGGTGGCAGGTCGCGGAGTTCGTCCGCGCCAACTACTCCGAGCTCGGTGTGAGCTACCTGATCCACTCCCAGCGCATCTGGTCGGTCGAGCGCGGCGGCGAGGGCTGGCGCCCGATGTCGGACCGCGGGTCGGCGACGGCCAACCACTACGACCACGTGCACGTCACGACGTACTGACGCTCCGGCGTGGCGGGCGGGTCCGGTGCGGGCCCGCCTGGGGGCGCCCTGCCCTAGGCTCGGCGCCGATGGATGCCCTGGAGCTGTACGACGACCACGCCCGTGAGCGGGTGGTCCCCGAGCCGCCGAAGCGGGTCGACGCCCCCGAGCGCACCCCGTTCGAGCGGGACCGCGCCCGGGTGGTGCACGCGGCCTCCTCGCGGCGCCTGGCCGCCAAGACCCAGGTCGTCGGGCCCCAGAGCGACGACTTCGTCCGCAACCGGCTCACCCACAGCCTCGAGGTGGCGCAGGTCGCGCGGGACCTCTCCCGCGCGCTCGGCTCCCACCCCGACATCGCGGAGGCCGCGGCGCTGGCCCACGACCTGGGGCACCCGCCGTTCGGCCACAACGGCGAGCGGGTGCTGGCCGACGTGGCCGTGGAGTGCGGTGGCTTCGAGGGCAACGCGCAGACGCTGCGGCTGCTGACCCGCCTGGAGTCCAAGACGGTCGACGCCGAGGGCCGCTCGGTGGGGCTCAACCTCACCCGGGCCACGCTCGACGCCTGCTCGAAGTACCCCTGGGGTCCCGAGGACGCCCGCGCCGGCAAGTTCGGCGTGTACCCCGAGGACCGGCCGGTCTTCTCCTGGCTGCGCGCCGGGGTGCCGGCAGCTGCCACCGGTCGGGAGCCGCCCCGACGCTGCCTCGAGGCGCAGGTGATGGACCTCGCCGACGACGTCGCCTACTCCGTCCACGACGTCGAGGACGGCGTCGTCGCCGGGCGCGTGGACCTCACGCGCCTGGAGGGTGCGTCGGTCTGGGCCACGATGCGCGAGTGGTACCCCTCCGAGCTCTCCGACGTGCCCGACGACGAGCTCGACGACGTCCTGCGGGACCTGCAGGGCATCGGCTCGTGGCCGCACGCGGCGTACGACGGCAGCCGCGCCTCGCTGGCGGCCCTGAAGAACCTCACCAGCGACCTCATCGGCCGCTTCTGCGGGGCCGTCCAGCACGCCACCCACGCCGCCGGACCGGGGCCGTTCGTGCGCTACGAGGCCGACCTCGTCGTGCCCCGGCGCACCGGGCTGGAGATGCTGGTCCTCAAGGGGGTCGCCGCCCACTACGTCATGCAGGCCGAGGACCGGCTGGCGGTGATGGCGCGCCAGCGCGAGCTGCTGGCCGAGCTGGTGGCCCTGCTGGCCCACCGCGGCCCCGACGCGCTGGACCGCGCCTTCGCCGACGACTGGCACGGGGCGGCCGACGACGCCGGCCGCCTGCGGGTGGTCATCGACCAGGTCGCCTCGCTGACCGACGCCTCGGCCGTCTCGCGCTGGGAGGCGCTGCGTGGGCCGCGGGTAGCGTCGCGGGCGTGAGCGACCCTCTCGTCTGGCTGCCCTTCGACCCCTCCCACCTGCGGGCCACGCTCGGTGAGCTGCCCGCGGGACTGCGCTTCGAGGTGGTGGATCCCACCGAGCACGTCCCGGACTCGGTCCGGGACGTGCGCTTCTACGTCACGCCGTACCAGATGGGGCCTGCGGTGGGTGACGTCCTGCCGCGCATGGGTTCCCTGGAGGTCGTCCAGACCCTCTCGGCGGGGGTCGACAACGTCCGCGACCGGGTGCCGGAGGGCGTCGTGCTGTGCAACGGCCGCGGCATCCACGACTCCTCGACGGCCGAGCTGACCCTCGCCCTCGTGCTGGCCTCGCTGCGCGACGTCCCCTGGATGGTGCGCGACCAGGACGCCCGCCGGTGGAACACCCGGTGGCGTCCGGCCCTGGCGGACCGGCGCGTCCTGCTGGTCGGGTACGGCGCGATCGGCCGCGCCATCGAGGCGCGCCTGCTCCCGTTCGAGACCGAGGTGGTGCGGGTGGCGCGCACGGCCCGGGTCGAGGAGTCGGGGCCGGTCCACGGGTTCGACGAGCTCCCCGCCCTGCTGCCCGAGGCCGATGTCGTCGTGCTGATCTGCCCGCTGACCGAGGAGACCCGCGGCCTGGTCGACGCCGGATTCCTGGCCCGGATGAAGGACGGCGCACTGCTGGTCAACATGGCCCGGGGCGCCGTCGTCGACACCCCGGTGCTGCTGGCCGAGCTGCACACCGGGCGCTTGACGGCCGCCGTCGACGTGGTCGACACCGAGCCGCTGCCCGCCGACAGCCCGTGGTGGGACGCCCCGGGCCTGCTGGTGAGCCCGCACGTCGGCGGCGCCTCGTCGGCCATGTGGCCGCGGGCGTACCGGCTGGTGGCCGAGCAGCTGCGCCGCTACGCGGCCGGCGAGCCCCTCCACCACCAGATGACGGGCGCCTACTGACCGTGACCGCACGCCCGTAGGATCGGCCCCGTGCCAGGCCGGATCCGTGACGACAGCATCGCCGAGGTGCGCGAGAAGGCCCGGATCGACGAGGTCGTCTCCCAGTACGTCACCCTCCGCAACGCCGGCGGCGGCTCCATGAAGGGGCTGTGCCCCTTCCACGACGAGAAGTCGCCCTCGTTCCACGTCACGCCAAGTCGAGGATTCTTCCACTGCCTAGCCGGCGAGACCCGCGTCCTCACCGACCAGGGCGTGCGGGAGATTCGGGACCTCGCCGGTGGCACCCACCGCATCCTCGGCCGGCACGGCGACTGGCAGGAGGCGCCGTTCAAGTCCTACGGCGTGCAGCGCCTGATGCGGATCACGGTCACCCGGAACCGTCAGCGCAAGGAGATCTTCGCGACCGACGGCCACCGCTGGTTCGTCCGCTCCGGCGCCGGGGGACGCTCCCAGAAGGAGGTCCTGACCAGCGACCTGAAGGCGGGCGACCGCCTCGTCCCGAAGTTCCCCAGGTCACGCATCCGGCGCAGCCGGCCGTCTCCGTTCGGGATCGCGCGCGGATTCACGTTCGGCGACGGCACCCGCACCTACCGTGGCTCCCGTGCCCTGGTGTGCCCGCCCAGGGACCTCGCGATGCTGAAGTGGTTCCCGCACAGCCACACCAGCTCGGTCGGCGAGAACCTGCTGGTCCACGACCTGCCGGCCTACTTCAAGGACCTGCCGCCACTCACCGAGTCGGTCTCGTACCTCTACGGCTGGCTGGCCGGCTACTTCGCTGCAGACGGATGCGTGGCCGCCGACGGGACGGTGATCCTCAACTCGGCCCACCGGGAGCACCTCGAGTTCGTCCGCGACGTGTGCACCACGCTCGGCATCGCCACCTACGGCGTCACCTCCCAGTCGAGGAAGGGGCCGGGCACTGAGGAGACCGACCTCTTCCGCATCCACCTCGTGAACGAGGACCTCGAGCCCGAGTTCTTCCTCCTCGACGAGCACCGGCGGCGCTTCGAGACGCAGCACAAGCAGTTCAGCCGCCGGGGCTGGGTGGTCCAGGAGGTCGTCTGGAGCGATCGTGAGGAGGAGGTCTTCTGCGCCGAGGTGCCCGATGGCAACGCCTTCACCCTCGAGGACAACATCCTCACCGGCAACTGCTTCGGGTGCCAGGAGGGCGGTGACGTCATCACCTTCTTGATGAAGATCGACGGCCTGTCCTTCGGCGAGGCCGTCGAGCGGCTGGCCGACAAGTCCGGGGTGCAGCTCCAGCGCGAGGAGGGCGACGCGCGCGAGGAGCGCCCCAAGGGCCCGCCGCGCAACCGGTTGGTCGAGGCGCACCGGCACGCGCAGGAGTTCTACGCCGACCAGCTCGGCTCGCCCGACGCCCTCGTGGCGCGCCAGTTCCTGGCCCAGCGGGGCTTCGACCAGGCCGCGGCGGAGACCTTCGGCATCGGCTTCGCCCCGCGCGGGGGAGAGGTGCTCTACCGGCACCTGCACCAGAAGGGCTTCTCGGTCGAGGAGCTCACCGTCGCCGGCCTCGTGGCGGTGGGCCGCTCGCCGTACGACAAGTTCCGCGGCCGGCTGCTGTGGCCCATCCGCGAGCCCAGCGGCGAGACCATCGGCTTCGGCGCTCGACGGATCTTCGACGACGACCGCATCGAGGCGAAGTACCTCAACACCGCCGAGACGCCGATCTACAAGAAGAGCCACGTGCTCTACGGCATCGACCTGGCCCGCCGGGAGATCGGTCGCTCCAGCCAGGCCGTGATCGTCGAGGGCTACACCGACGTGATGGCCTGCCACCTCTCGGGGGTGGGCACGGCCGTCGCCACCTGCGGTACGGCCTTCGGCGACGACCATGCGCGGGTGCTGCGTCGCTTCCTGCACGACCACGAGGAGTTCCGCGGCGAGGTGATCTTCACCTTCGACGGTGACTCGGCGGGCCAGAAGGCGGCGCTCCGCGCCTTCGACGGCGACCAGAACTTCGTGTCCCAGACCTACGTCGCCGTGGAGCCGTCGGGCATGGACCCGTGCGAGCTGCGGATGTCGACCGACGACCTGGCGACGGGTGAGGCGGCCGTGCGCGAGCTCGTGGCTCGCCGGGTGCCGCTCTACCGCTTCGTCGTCGGCAACATCATCGGGAAGTTCGACCTCGACCGCGCCGACGGCCGGATCGACGCCATGCGCGAGGCGGCCAAGGTCGTGGCGTCGGTGCGTGACCAGTCGAAGGTGACCGCGTTCGCCCAGGAGATCTCCCGGATGATCGGCGCCGACATCGACCCCAACGCGGTGCTCGCGGAGATCCGACGCGCGAAGGGGCGCCCCGCCTCCGCGGCGCCCGCCGTCCCGGCCCCGCCGAAGCCCCGCGCCGCGGGACCGGACCTGCGCGACCCCCGCTTCCGGCTCGAGCGCGAGCTGCTCAAGCTCGTCGTGCAGCGTCCGATGACCATCGGCCGGCGCAGCAGCGAGATCGGCCCCGACGACTTCACCCACCCCGTCTACCGGGCCATCTGGGAGGTCGTCGCGCAGCTGGGCGGGCCCGGTGCCGGCAACGGCGACCCGGCCTGGGCGCAGAAGCTGCGCGACGGGGCGAGCGACCCCGAGGTGACCTCGGCGATCTCGGCGCTGGCCGTGGAGCCGTTGCTCACGCCGAAGGAGCCCGACGCGGCGTACGTCAACCACCACATGGTCCGGCTGCTGGAGCTGACGGCGGCCCGTCGCATCGAGGCGGTGAAGTCACGCCTGCAGCGCACCAACCCGGTGGAGGACCCCGACAGCTACAACCGCATGTTCGGTGAGCTCGCGGCGCTCGAGCAGCACCGGCGTGCGTTGCGCGACCAGCTGGTCGCCGGCGAGGCGGCGCACTGATGCCCCGGATCCCCCGCCCGGGCGCCGTCCGTGACCGGCACGGGCTCACCCTGCCCCGCGGTGAACGGGTGCTGGCCTGGGCCCGTGCAGCCGACGGCTCGGTCGTCGCCGGCTCGCGCGATGCCCTGCACGCCCGCGAGGCCGACGGCAGCACCCTGCGGATCGCCTGGGAGCAGGTCGAGGCCGCCGACTGGGACCAGGACATCGGGGTGCTGAGGGTCAGTGAGGCCGGGGCCTGGGGGAGCGCACGGCCCGAGCACACCTGGACCTTCGAGGACACCGGCAGGCTGCTGGAGCTGGTGCGCGAGAGGGTCACGGCCAGTGTCCTGTTCCAGCGCCACGTGCCCGTCTCCGGTCGCCGCGGCCTGCGGGTCATCGCCCGCCGCGCGCCGTCCGGCACGGCTCCGGTCCAGTGGGTCTACGAGTACGACGAGGGCGTGGATCCGGACGATCCCACCGTGCGCGCGAGCGCCGCTGCCGCCCTCGCCCAGGCCCGCGAGCAGCTCGGCGAGCTGTGAGCCACCTCGATTTCACCGGGGTCTGGGCGCCTTGCTAGTGTGTGCGCGCTGCACCGATCCCCTGTAGCTCAACTGGCAGAGCATTCGGCTGTTAACCGGAGGGTTGTTGGTTCGAGTCCAACCGGGGGAGCAGAGAGAGGGCCGCTGACCACCTGGTCAGCGGCCCTCTGCCGTTCCAGCACGTGCGGACCCGCCCGCGACCCACGGACCGCCCCGAAGTACGCTCGCCGACGCGTCGCGGCTCGCCCGTGCGCGGGGCGGTAGCTCAGTCGGTCAGAGCAGAGGACTCATAATCCTTGGGTCGTGGGTTCGAGCCCCACCCGCCCTACTCCGAGGGCTCGGGCAGGTCCTCGGGCAGCTCGCAGTCGACCTTCGGGTTCACGCCCATGTAGTTGAGCGGGCCGGCCAGGACGGTGAGCGCGGTGTCGCCGAAGCTCTTGCAGCTCACCTCGCGGTCGTCGCCGAAGTACCCCCGCTGCAGGGCGGCCACGAAGCCGATGACCAGCCAGATCGCCAGCAGGATCCCCAGGATGCTGCTTCCACCTCGTCGCATGTCTGACCTCCTCGCCGTCCCGGCGGACGGCTCTCGTCGTGTGCGTTCCTCCGTCGTCTACCCGCTGCGCGTCGTCCCACCCTCACCCCCTCGTGCCCTGCGGGCGGCTCGACAGCGCAGAATGGGCCGCATGCTGGCCGTCCCCAAGTACGGGTTCGTCGTCCTCGCGGTCCCCAAGTCGGGGTCCACCGCCCTGGAGGCGGCCTTCACCAAGCACGCGCAGCTCGTGACCTCGGGCCCGCCGTCGCTCAAGCACGTGACGGCACACGAGTTCGACGACCGCTTCGTGCCGCTCCTGGAGCAGCACGGGTACGCCCGGACCGACTACGAGGTCACGGCGCTGGTCCGGGAGCCGGTGTCCTGGTTGGCGTCCTGGTGGCGCTACCGCTCCCGGCCGGGGATCGCGGGCAAGCGGACCTACGTGGGGGACCTCGGCTTCGACGAGTTCGTGGGACGGGTGGTGAGCGGGGAGATCCGCCTCCGCCCCCAGACCGACTACGTCACCGCCCCCGACGGCCGGCTGGCCGTCGACCGGTTGTGGCGCTACGACGACCTCGACACCGCCTTCGAGTGGATGCGCCGCAAGGTGGGCAAGAAGAAGGTCAAGCTGCCCCAGCGCAACGTCTCCCCGCCGCGCGAGCACGAGGTGACGGCCTCGACCCGCGACCTGATCGAGGAGGCCTACGCCGCCGACGTCGCGCTCTACCGCTCGGTGGGGTGATATTTTCGCGCCACGAGGCCGCTGGTCCCGCCTCGTCCCCGCGCGCAGAGAGGCTCCCCGTGACCGACCCGGTCGATCCCGCCACGGAGCCCCGCACCCCCCGCACGGGCCGCCGGCGGGCGACGACTAGGAGGCAGGCCCGCAAGGCCCGCCGAGCCGCGCCGGTCGCGGCGGCCCCAGCGGCCCCAGCGGTCCCTCAGACCCGGCCACCGGAGCACCGGCCGCCCGGGCACCGCGCGCGGCGGCGGGCATGGCGCCGCGCCGCCGGCCTCCCGGGCACCCTCGCCGTCACCTTCCTGGGAGCCCTCGTGCCGGGAGGGGGGTTCCTGTGGACCGGACGCCGCCTGCTCGGCGTCCTGGTGCTGCTGCCCACCCTCGCGCTGGCCGGCTTCTCGGCCTGGTACGCCGCCCGCGACCTCGATGCCGCACTCGACCTCGTCCTGGATCCGACCCGCCTCAAGGTCGCCGCGGGCGTGATCGTCGGGGCGCTCGCGGTCTGGGCTGTGATCGTCTACCTGACCTACCGGCAGGTCCGCCCGCTCCAGCGTCGGGCATGGACCACGCTCGTGGGCCACGCCTTCGTCCTCGCGCTCGTCGGAGTGGTGGGCGCTCCGTTCGCCGTGGCCGCGCGCTACGCGACGGTGCAGGCCGACCTGGTCGAGACGGTGTTCAGCGACAACGAGACCTCCACGACGCCACGTGACGTGACGCCCACCGACCCGTGGGGCGGCCGGGAACGTGTCAACGTGCTGCTGCTGGGCGGGGACGGCGGCGAGGGGCGCGACGGTGTCCGGACCGACACGGTCATCCTGGTGAGCATCGACACCGCGTCGGGCAAGACGGTGATGTTCAGCCTGCCGCGCAACATGATGAACGCCCAGTTCCCCGAGGACAGCCCCCTCCACGACCTCTACCCGGCGGGCTTCACCGGCTACGGCGACCCCGGGTCGTACATGCTCAACGCGATCTACCGCAACGTCCCCGCCCTGCACCCGGGCGTGCTGGGGGAGAGCACCAACGAGGGCGCCGACGCGATCAAGCAGGCCGTCGGCGGCAGCCTCGGCATCGGGGTCGACTACTACGTGCTGGTCAACCTCAAGGGCTTCCAGGAGATCGTCGACGCGATCGGGGGCATCACCGTCAACGTCAACACCAGGGTGGCCATCAACGGCAACACCGACGCCGGGATCCCGCCGACCGGGTGGATGGAGCCCGGCCCGGACCAGACGCTCGACGGCTTCCACGCCCTGTGGTTCGCGCGGGGTCGCTACGGCAGCGACGACTACCAGCGCATGGACCGGCAGCGTTGCGCCGTGGCTGCGATCATCGAGGCCGCCGACCCGATGACGCTGGTGCGTCGCTACACCGCGCTGGCCGCGGCCGGCAAGGAGGTCGTGTACTCCGACATCCCTCAGAGCCTGCTACCGGCGTTCGCCGGCCTGGCCCTGCAGATGAAGGACGCCAAGGTCCGTTCGGTGGTCTTCAAGACCAGTGAGAAGTTCTTCTCCGGTGACCCCGACTTCGACTACCTGCGCGACACCGTGGCCAAGGCGATCGACCCGCCCGGGACACGTCGCAAGAAGGACGACCCCGCACGTCCGAAGAACACCGCGAACTCCTGCGCCTACGACCCTGCCTGAGCCTGGTAGCCCGCCTGGTACGCCGCGAGCGCCTGCCGCCCGCGCTCCAGCGCCTCCGCGACCTCGTCCAGCAGGTCGGCAGCGCCCTCGGTCGTGCCACCGTCGGCGATGGCCTCGAGCTGGCGCACCGCCTCACCGGCGTAGGTGACCCCGAGGTTCAACGCCCCGCCGGCGAGCCGGTGGGAGGACTGGCGCAGCGCCGTCGCGTCGCCGGCCTCGATCGCCTCGCGCATCTGCTCCAGACCGGTCACGGTGTTGGTCATGAAGTTGCCGATGGCCCGGTCGAGGTAGGCGGTGCTGTCGGGGTCGAGGTCCAGCAGCATCTCGAGCCGGTCGGTGTCGAGGCCCTCGAGCACGTCATCGGACCGGTCCTCGCTCGTCACAGGAGCCTCCGGGGTGGGGGTGTCGTCCACAGCAGTGCCTTCCAGCCAGTGCGACAGCGTAGCCGCGAGTGCCGCCGGGTCGACCGGCTTGGTGAGGTAGTCGTCCATGCCCGAGGCCAGGCACCGTTCCCGCTCGCCCTCGATCGCGGCAGCGGTCATCGCGATGACGGGCACGCGGGTGCCCGTCTCCCGCTCCCGGATCTCGCGGGTGGCCGCGTACCCGTCCAGCACGGGCATCTGCACGTCCATCAGGACGGCGTCCCAGCCGCCCTCGGCCCAGGCGTCCACGCCGGCGCGTCCGTCGTCGACGATGCGGTGCTCGTAGCCCAGGAACTCCAAGATGCCGCCGGCGACCATCTGGTTCACCGGGTTGTCCTCGACCACCAGGATGCGGCGTCCGGTGGGGCCGGACTGCGGCTCGCTCTCCGACGGGGGCACGGGGACGGCATCGCCCCCGACGAGGTCGACGACCGCGGAGCGCAGGACTCCCGACGGGGCCGGCTTGACCAGGAGGTCGTCGATGCCCGCGCTGCGGATCTGCTCCTCGTCCAGCTGGGTCATGGACGTGAGCATCAGCAGTCGCAGCGATCCGCCGGAGTCGCTGGCCCGCAGCTGGTGGGCCAGCCACAGGCCGTCGTGCCCCGGCATGGCCATGTCGAGGAGGACGGCCTCGAAGGGGTGACCTCGCCGGGCGGCGCTGGCCACGGCGGCGACGGCCTCCTCGGCGGAGTCGACCGCGACGGCGCGGACGCCCCACCAGCCCAGTTGCTCGGCCAGGATGGTCCGGTTGTGCGGGTTGTCGTCGACGACCAGCATCCGGCGCCCTGCGAGCACCTCGCGGGCGTGGGCGTCCGCGGAGTCGTCGATCTCGCCGGCCGAGGGCTCCAGCAGCACGCTGAAGGTGAAGACCGCGCCCCCTCCGGGGTTATCGCTGTAGCCGATCGTGCCGCCCATCGCCTGGACGATCTCCCGGCAGATCGCCAGGCCGAGGCCCGTGCCGCCGTAGACCCGCGTCGTCGAGGTGTCGGCCTGGGTGAAGGGGTCGAACAGACCGGGGACCTTGGCCGGCGCGACGCCGATGCCCGTGTCGCTGACCGAGACCCGCAGGTAGGTCCGCTGGTCGGGCCCCGGCTCGGCCGTGGCCCGGACGACGACCTCGCCCTGCTCGGTGAACTTGATGGCGTTGGACACCAGGTTGGTGAGCACCTGGGAGAGCCGGGTCGGGTCGCCGGCGAGCATCTGGGGCACCTCGGGGGCGCAGGAGACGACCAGCTCCAGGCCACGGGACCTGGCCGACTCGCCCAGCACCCCTGCCACCTGCTCGACGACCTCGCGCACCTCGAAGTCGAGGATCTCCAGCTCCAGCCGGCCGGCCTCGATCTTGGAGAAGTCCAAGATGTCGTTCAGGACGCCCAGCAACGCGCGGCTGGCGACCTGCACGCCGGTGGCCAGCCGTTGCTGGTCGGCGTCCAGGCTCGTGCGCATCAGCAGGTCGTTCAGGCCGATGACGCCGTTGAGCGGGGTGCGGATCTCGTGGCTCATCGTGGCCAGGAAGTCCGACTTCATCCGTGAGGCCTCCATAGCCGCGTCCCGGGCCCGCTCGAGCTCGGCGGCCGTCTGCTCGCGCCAGGCGACCAGCGCCATCTGTGCGGCGACGTGGTCGACCATCTGCTCGATCATCGCGTGCCGGTACAGCGGCGGGGCGGAGGTGATGGTGATGACCGCCAGCACCTCCTCGCCGAGCAGGACCGGGAACCCGATCGTGAGACGGGAGTCGTCCCACGTCGGCTCGCGGCTGGTCAGCACCCGGCGGGCCAGCCGCAGCTCCGCGCGGTCACGGGCCGGGTCGTGCTCCGCACCGGGGACCACGATCGGCACGAGGTCCGCGCCGTCGACCCAGAAGCCCCTGGCGCGCTCCCAGTCGTCGTGCAGCAGCACCAGGTCCCGGGCGCGCAGCAGCAGTTCGTCGAGGCTCGAGGCGGCGTTGGCGGCACTCGCGACGGCCTGCATCAAGGTGTTCTGCGCGACCTGGTCCTCGAGGGCGAACCGGGTCTCCTGCATCTCGTTGACGTCCTGCAGGGTGCCCGACATCAGCAGCCGGCCGTCGCGGTCGAGGTGCACGACACCGCGGCCGCGGGTCCACATCCACTTCTCCTGCGCCTGCACGCGCACGATCACGTCGAAGGTGCCGTGCTCGGCGATGGCGGCCTCGACCTTCGACTCCACCTGGGCCTGGTCGTCGGGATGCACCTGGCCGAGGAACCGCTCGTAGCTCCACGGCTCGTCGGCGCTGGAGGAGCCGAACATCGAGTCCACCTCGACCGACCCCGTGATCGTGTCGGTCGTGAGGTCCCACTCCCAGCTGCCCACGCGCGCGATCCGCTGGGCCTCCGCCAGGTTGCGGCGGCTGGTCCGCAGCGCCTCGACCATCTCGCGGCGCGAGCTGTAGTCGCTGAAGGAGAGACAGAGCCCGGGGCGCCCGGGCTCGATGTCGAGCAACGACTCCCGGACCAGGCACCACATGGGCGTGCCGTCGGCCCGGATCATCTGGACCTCGACCTCACCGGGCTCGAGGCCGTGCTCCCGCACCTGGCGCAGGTGCTCGTCGAGCTGGACCTTGCCGAGGTCGTCGAGCGAGTCGAACATCGAGACCGAGGTCATCTCGTCCGGCCCGACGCCGTACATCGCGGCCATCGCCGGGTTCGTGTAGGCGGTGCGGCCGTGGAGGTCGATGACCCAGATGCCGTCAGGGGATCCCTCGACCACGCCTCGGTACAGCCCCGACGGGTCCACGTCTCACCTCCCGACCCCGATGCCGGCCGCGCATCGGCCCGGTGCTCCCACCCTAGGCCGGGAGGGAGGTGCCCGGGGGTGAACGACTCAGATCTCCCGGCCGCCGGAGACCAGCAGGGCGCCGTCCTCCTGCTGCTCCAGGGTCAGCTCGATGGTCTGGGTGCGTCGGGTGCCGTTGCGCAGCACGTAGCTGTACTCGTAGGTCACCGTCCCCGCCTCGGGATCGGCCCCGACCGGGGTGAAGGAGGAGACCTCACGCACGGAGCCCCAGAAGCTGCGGTAGCCGTCCAGGCCGCCGCTCTGCTGCTGGAACTCGGAGGTGAGCAGGGCGAACCCGGCCGGTGGGTCGCCCGCCGCCGTCGTGACGTACGACGCCGCGAACTGCTCCAGCTCCTCCTGGGTGGGCGGGGTCGGCCCGGCGGTGGGCTCCCCGGAGGTGCTGCTCCCGTCGCCGGGCGCGGCGGTCTCCTCGCTCCCGGGGTCACGGCCCTGCCCGAGCAGGAACGCCACCAGCACCACCAGGACCCCGAGCCCGAGGCCCAGCAGCACCGGCCCGCCCCGCCCGCGGCGCCGCGATCGAGCCTGGGACGGCTCCTGCGACGCCGGCCGGGCGCGGGGCGTGGGCGCGGGGACCACCGGCTGCGGCCCGGTGTTCACCGGCGGCACGGTGGCCAGCTCCTGGGTGTGGTGCCCGGGCTCGGTGTCGACCGTGCCCGCGGTGGGGTCGGTGACCAGGGTGACGCCGGCGCCGTCGGGTCCCAGCTGGAGGAAGTCGCGCACGCGGGCCATCGGCCACCGCTCGGCGGGGTCACGGTGCATCGTGGCCGCGAGCACCGGCCCGAGCCACCCGGGCTCGGGGACACGGGGCGGCTCCTCGTGGACGATGCGGTACAGCGCGCCGAGCACGTTGTCGGAGACCTCGTAGGGAGGGTGCCCGGTCAGGGCGTGGAACAGCGAGGCACCCAGCGACCACACGTCGCTGCTGTCCTGGGCGCTGCCCCCGGAGGCGACCTCGGGGGCGAGGTAGGCCGGCGACCCGGTGACCAGTCCCGTCTGGGTCAGCGAGGGGTCGGCCTCGGCACGGGCGATGCCGAAGTCGGAGAGCTTCAGCTGCCCGTCCTCGGTGACAAGCATGTTGGAGGGCTTCACGTCGCGGTGGATGATCCCGGCCTCGTGGGCGGCGGCGAGCGCGTCGGCCGCCTGGCCGATCAGGGCCGCGGCGGCGTCGGGCAGCAGTGGCCCGCGGGCGCGCAGCAGCCCGGAGAGGTTCGTGCCCTCGACGTACTCCATGACGAGGTACTGCTGGCGCTCCTCCTCCACCAGGTCGTACACCGCGACCACGTGGGGGTGGCTGAGCCGCGCGGCGAGCCGCGCCTCCCTCTCGGCGCGCGCCAGGTCGGGGCCGTCGGCGCCCGGCGCGAGCCCGAGCCGCTTCACGGCTACCTCGCGCCCGAGCACCTCGTCCCGGCCGAGCCAGACCGCGCCCATGCCTCCTCGGCCGAGCTCGCGGTCCAGCGAGTACCTGCCTGCGATCACCTAGCGGCACCTCCTGACCGGTCAGGATAGGGCCGCGGGTCCGCGTCGTTGCTCCCACGTCGGGGTGGGCTCCCGGGCGGCCACCGGTGGTGATGAGGCAGGCTTGCCCTGCACACAGCCCCGTCCGCAGCCCCGTCGACAGCCCCGTCGGCCGGTTCCTGTGCGACTGCTCACGAAAGGCAGCACGGTGTCCCTCGACCCCACCCTCCTCGACGACCTCGAGTGGCGCGGACTCCTCGCGCACTCGACGGACCTCGACGCCCTGCGCGAGGCGCTGGCGTCCGGGAGCGTGCGGTTCTACGTCGGCTTCGACCCGACGGCGCCGAGCCTGCACCTGGGCAACCTGGTCCAGATCCTCACCGCCAAGCGGCTCCAGGACGCCGGCCACACCCCGTACGCCCTCGTCGGCGGCGCCACCGGCATGATCGGCGACCCCCGCGACTCCGGCGAGCGCACCCTCAACGACGCCGACACCGTCTCGCAGTGGGTCGAGCGGGTACGCCGCCAGATCGAGCCGTTCCTCTCCTTCGAGGGCGAGAACGCCGCGACCATGGTCAACAACCTCGACTGGACCCAGGGCCTGTCCACGATCGACTTCCTGCGCGACATCGGCAAGCACTTCCCGGTCAACCGGATGCTGGCGCGCGAGACGGTGAAGCGTCGCCTCGAGGCGGGCGGCATCTCCTACACCGAGTTCTCCTACGTGCTGCTGCAGTCGATGGACTTCCTCAGCCTCTACCGCGAGCACGGGGTGACGCTCCAGTTCGGCGGTTCCGACCAGTGGGGCAACATCACCGGTGGCGCGGAGCTGATCCGGCGGGCCGCCGGGGCCTCGGTCCACGCCTTCGCCACGCCGTTGATCACGAAGTCCGACGGCACGAAGTACGGCAAGACCGAGGGCGGAGCCCTGTGGCTGGACCCGACGATGCTCTCGCCGTACGCCTTCTACCAGTTCTGGCTCAACGTCGAGGACGAGAAGGTGGGGGAGCTGCTGCGCATCTTCACCTTCCTCCCCAGGGCCGAGATCGAGGAGCTCGAGGCGACCCACGCGGAGAAGCCGTTCCTGCGGGCGGGCCAGAAGGCCCTGGCGGAGCACGTGACGACCCTCGTCCACGGGGCCGAGGAGACCGCCCGGATCCAAGCGGCCTCGGCCGCCCTGTTCGGTGGCGGTGACATGAGCAGCCTCTCCGCCGACACCCTGGGCGCGGCGCTCGGCGAGGCCGGCACCGTCTCGGTGGAGCGTGCCGCGATGCCGACGATCACCGACCTGCTCGTGGAGGCCGGCCTGGCCAAGAGCAAGGGCGAGGCCCGACGCACCGTCGGGGAGGGCGGCGCCTACCTCAACAACGAGCGCGTCGAGGACCCCGAGCTCGTGCCCGGCGCGGAGCACCTCATCGGTGGACGGTGGATGGTGCTGCGCAAGGGGAAGAAGAGCTTCAAGGGCGTCGAGGTCCGATGACCCCGTCGCGGCCGAGCTGGGCCGACCCCCGCCGTCGCGGGTGGCCGGCCGAGCTCGCCGCGCTGGCCCGGGAGGTCCTCCCCGCCCCGATGTGGGCCTACCTGGAGGCCGGTGCCCGCGAGGGCGTGACCCGGGACGAGGCCGTCGACGCCTGGCGGGCGGTCCGGCTCTGGCCCCGGGTCCTGCACGGGACCGGGGAGCCCGACACCCGCGGCGAGGTCCTCGGCGCACCGGTACGCACGCCGGTCGGTGTCGCGCCCACCTCGATGCAGCGGGTGGTGCACCCCGACGGCGAGCTCGCGATGGCGGCCGGTGCGGCGGCGGCCGGTGCGCTGCACGTGGTGTCGTCCAACGCGGGCCACCGCTTCTCCGAGATCGGGAAGGCGGCCCGTGCCGTCGACCCCGACGCCGTGTGGTGGCTCCAGGCCTACCTCACGCCCGACCGGGAGGCGGCGGCCCCCGTGCTGCGTGCCGCGGCGGCGGCCGGCGCCCGAGCGGTGGCGCTGACCGTCGACACCCCGTTCCCGGGGACCAAGTACGAACCCGCCGAGGAGGACTGGCAGGGCCACGACCTCTCCTGGCACCGGGCGAACTTCGCGGACCCCCGGGCGGCCCGGCACCATCGCGGCCTCAGGGGCGAGGACCTCGCCTGGATCACCGAGACCTGTGGGCTGCCCACGGTCGTCAAGGGCGTGGTGCGCGCCGACGACGCCAGGCGCTGCGTCGAGGCGGGCGCCGCCGGGGTGTGGGTGTCCACGCACGGCGGACGCCAGCTCGACCGGACCGTCAGCACCGCCACGGCACTCCCGGCGGTGGTCGCAGCCGTGGGCGACGAGGCCGAGGTGTACGTCGACGGGGGAGTGCGCTCGGGCCTCGACGTCCTCGCGGCGCTGGCCCTCGGCGCCCGCGCGGTCCTCGTCGGCCGACCGCCCGTGCACGCCCTGGCGGTCGCCGGCGCCACCGGGGTCCGGGCCCTGCTCGAGACCCTCACCGAGGAGCTGGCCGAGGCCCTGGAGCTGGCCGGCTGCGCCCGTCCCGAGCAGGCGCAGGGGCTGGGGGCACCCCCCGATTTGTGAAGGTCCGGGGCGTCGTCTAATGTTCCATCTGTCGCCAGGGAGCGGCGGGGAGCAAGGCCGGTCTGGCCGGGCTCCCGGCCCCGAGGCGGCCACTCCTCCAGCTTCACCGGGCACCAGCGGTGTGTGCGCCACGATGCGGCCACCGCGTACAGCCCGGAAAAGACTGGGGAAAGCATCCGAAAAGCGCGGATTTGCTCCGCGGAAACAGGATCGCTAACGTAGGACAAGTCAGCGCGGGAACGCGAGCCGAAAGGCAAACGGCCCGGTGCGTCTGATTCTTGAGAACTCAACAGTGTGTCATAGTCGACGAATTAGTTTGTTATGCCCCGTCTTCTATGCATGCCTTTTTTGGGTGTGTGTGGTTGATGGATTTCTTTTGACAATGATTCTGACAAATTCCTGGCCCTAGTGATGGGGTTGGGTGTCAGTGTCTCCTGTCAGGCATCTCTT